>OCIU01000977.1_pt1 | contig 21746 bp, 12 predicted proteins | sample 1538471 | NCBI WGS metagenome assembly OCIU01 (sample SAMN04571693, study PRJEB22368) | human gut metagenome | biome: human gut; material: stool | host: Homo sapiens | place: Luxembourg | collected 2012-06-01 | reverse complement strand
GGCGGGTAGCGTGCAAAACAACTTCCGCGGAACGGAACGAACATACAACACCATGAGCATGGCATCGGGAGAACAGGCCATGTTTGTGAGAGCCATGCAGCACCGCTTCTATTCTATACACGACCTAACGTCGGGCTTACATGCCAAGTTTGACCTACAGACGGGCGGACACAAGCTCGAGTGGTACAACATGTTCATAAGGCAGAACTCGCGAAACACACGTCTCACGAGCGCAATAACGACCGAGTATATCACGGCTGACGACTATACACAGAACGACGAGACGCGCTCCTTTGAGCAGACGCAGACGGTGCTCGCCACACACCTCAAAGGCACGCACCGTCTGGGAGAAAACCTCACCGTCGACTGGGCGGGCATCTTCTCCGAGGCACGCGAGAAAGACCCCGACCGCACATATCTGACGCTCACCAGCAGCGTGGCAAACGCCGAGGGACAGAGCATGTGGGCAAACGACAAGACGCTGCTCAAGACGCAACCCATGGACATGGAACGCCGATACCAGCACAACAGCGACAAGGACCTGGCGGGATATGTGAACATAACTTATGCCACGCAGCTGTTTGGGTCCGACATCAAGTGGAAGGCGGGAGCACAGTATCGCCGCAAGAAGCGCGAAAACAGATTCTTCTCGTACCAGTTTGACCCGTCGGACATATCGCAGAAGTTGCCGGGCAACGGCTTCGACGTGTTCGACGACATCAGCTGGAAATGTACTACCCCCTACTCGCAAGCATCGCAGCTCAACTACAACTCGAAGGAGCACATCGGGGGAACATACGCCATGTTCACCATGAAGAACCGCTACGGCGAGCTGTATGCGGGCATAAGATCGGAGCACACGAACCAAATCTACACCATGCTGCAGAAGTTTCGCAACATGGGGCAGGTGGGCGAACAGAGCTACTGGGACTGGCTGCCGTCGGCATCGTTCAAGTGGACACCGACGAAGAACATGAACCTGCGTCTCTCCTACTATCGTTCGATCAACAGGCCGGGCTTCTACGAGATCGTGCCTTACCAGATCATGGGCGAGGAATATACCGAGTGTGGAAACCCGGCGTTACGACGGGCACGCATCGACAACGTGGACCTGAGATGGGAGTGGTTCCCCTCGCCGTCGGAACAGGTGCTCGCGGGCGTGTTCTACAAGTATCTGCGCGACCCTATAGAGCAGGTGTTCGTGACGTCCGACTCGAAGATGGTGACAGGCTCCAACACCTATTACCAGCCGCAAAACCTCGGCAACGCCAAGAACATGGGCTTCGAGGTTGACGTGGTGAAGTTTATCCGACATTTCGGCCTGAAAGCCAACTACACCTACACCCACTCGTCGATAACCACAAGCAAGCGACAGTATAAGCCGGGCAGCGCCGAGTTTGAGCAGGGTGTGAAGCAGACACGACCGCTCGTTAACCAGGCTCCACACACCGCCAACCTGTCGCTGCTCTACCGCGGCACCACCTACGGATGGAACGCGCAGCTCGCCGCCTCATACACGGGCACCCGCCTGGCCATCGTGTCGCCATTCAAGGATGCCGACCAGTGGGACAAGGGCACCTTCGGCCTCGACCTCAGTGCTGAGAAACGATTCCCCTGCGGCCTCAGCATCTTCCTTAAAGCCAATAACCTCACCGACACGAAGCGCGAACGCTACATCAAGACGGTGAACGAGAGTAACCTGCAGTATGAGGGTCAGAAGACCGACCGCACCGTCGTGGGAACCTACCACTATGGGCGGACACTGCTCATCGGAATAAGGTATAGCCTCTAAATAAAACAAGACATCATGAACAAAACCATAACCCGCCTTGCCATAATAGCAGCAACGGCAATGCTCGCCACAGCGTGCGAGACAAACAACATAAACCCCTACGACTATGCCGACCCCGACAGCGGCGCTGGCACAGAACAAGGATCGGCCGACGTGGTGAACACGGCGTTGGCGCAATATCCCAAAGGCTCCATCGTCTGGACACACGACACCACACTCACAGAGAGCGTGGAGATCGCGGAAGGGGCATCGCTCTACATCGAGCCGGGCGTCACCGTGACGTGCAAGGCCGACGTGCAGGTGCCCGTAGAGCTGGTGGTGCTCGGCAACCTCTACTGCATGGGCACGGCAGAAAAGCCCGTGGTCTTCACCTCTGACCAGAAGAAGCCGGCATCATGGGGCGGCATAGTGTGCGGTTACAACTCACAGGAGGTGGTGCTCGCACATGTGGACCTCGCCTATGCAGGAGCGACGCCCACCGAGTCGTCGCCGTCGTTCCAGAACAAGCTCTACAAGACCACCATCGACGGTGGTCTGCCGGCCTTCCATTTCTGCAACACAAACGGCAGACTCGCCATGGTGGGATGCTTCATGCACGACAACTATAACGACCAGACCTACTTCAGCGGCGGACAGGGCGTGATCTACGACAACATCATGGCTGACAACGGCAACGCCGCCGACGGAGGAGAGGGCATAAACATAAAGGCCGGATGCAAGATGGATGTGGCGAACAACGTTCTCTACAACATCTGCACAAACGGTTTCAAGCTCTCAAACCAAGGCAACAGCGAGACGGTGCCTCTCTCTCAGGTTGTGGCATACAACAACACCATCGTCAACTGCGGATGGCGACGCTCAAAAAACAAGAAGGGCGGCAGCGTGTGGATAGAGAAGGCGATAGCTCCCGTGTTTGTGGGTAACCTGATCTACGACTGCCGATTTGGCATGAAGCAGCCGGCAAAGAACGGGGCCGACATTGCACACTCTACCATAGCACCCAACTATTATTTCGCTTCTACAGAAACAGGCGTAGAGCAGATGGGCCGCGATGCTGCCATGGCGGTGTGGAGCGACCTCGACATAAAGAGTGGTGCACCGGGCGACAAGGACCCGCTGTTCACCGCCTTCGCGCAAAACCCGAAGATGAACATCAACTGCGAGGTCGACGACACCGAAAAGGGCGCTCCCCTGCCCTTTGACCGCTCGTGGTCGTTCCGTCTGAAGGCCGGCAGCCCAGCTCTCACAGGAGCACCCGTCGACGTTCAGCGAGTCTTCCCCAAAGGTCTCGCCTTCATCGGCATGAAGAAGGTGATCTTCAATAACACCAACGAGGACCAAGACTACCGCTTCTGCGCTCCTGCACCAACAGCAAGGTTTGGAGCGGAACTGTAGGCAGATGAGGGGATCTTCTGAAAAAGGACCTTTTGAAGGACAAGAACTTTTTGAAGAACAAGAGCTTTTTGAAGAACAAGGGCTTTCAAAAAAGAAAATCTTTTAAAAAAGTACAGCAGCACATGCAGAAAAAGCTATTCTTTCTTGCATTTGCTGCTGTTCTTTTGTACCTTTGTATAAGATAAGCTGCACCTCGGCAAAGCGTTCAAGCAAGCTTGACGCTCTGCTCTCGGTTTGCATTATCTTTGCATAAGATAAAAACCACTGACATTCAACCGTGTTGGGAGCTAATAATCAACTTTTTACCGTATGGACCATTATGGACTTGTTTTGTGTTTCACCTTTTCGTAATTTTGCAAAAGTGTTAATAACGTTTTGTAAAATCTAATATTTATTATTATGAAACAAGTTATGAAAAAAGCGTCTTTTATTGCATCTGTCTGCATGGCTGTGCTCTGCTGCATGTCGTGCGGAGGAAGCGATGACCCCGTATCGCCTATAACCCCTCCCGTTACCCCCGACAAGCCGTCGGCTAAGATGCCTATAAGCATAAGCACCAACATAACACGCGCCACGGAGACAGCGTTTGAGAGCGGCGACAAGGTGGGCCTGTTTGTTGTGAACCGAAACACCGACGGATCGGCTGCATGCCTCAACACATCGGGCAACTATGTGGACAACATGCTCTACACCTACACCAACGTGTGGACACCTGCCACGGAAATCTACTGGAAGGACGAAAAGACGCATGCCGACTTCTATCTCTATTACCCCTACCGCCAACAGGTGGAGAGCGTAACGGCTATGCCCTTCAGCACCAAGGCCAACCAGAGCACCGAGGCCGACTATAAGGCTGGCGACCTGCTCATTGGTTCTACGCTCGATGCCGCTCCATCAAGCGAGGCCGTGCGCATTGAGGCCAAGCACATCATGAGCCGGGTAGACATTCGCCTCAAGCCAGGCGCTGGCTTCACGGAGAGCACGCTGGCTGCCGCTAACGTGAAGGTGAGCCTGAACAACATCAAGACATCAGCCACCGTTGACCTCGCCACAGCCACAGCCACGGCCACAGGACAGGCATCTGCCATCACACCCTACAACGACGGCTCGGCCTACCACGCCATCATCGTGCCGCAGCAGGTGGCACAGTGTAACCTTATCACCGTGAACGTGAATGGGCGCGACTTCAATCTGCCCAAGGCCTTCACCTTCCAGAGCGGCAAACGCCACACCTTCACCGTGACGCTCGACAAGACCAGCAGCGGCGTGAACGTGACCATCAGCGCATGGGAGAACGACGGCAACGACAACGGAGGATCGGCTATTTAAGTGAAGAGTGAAGAGTGAAAAATCCTATTGCTTATTTCCTCGTAAAGTAAAGTGAAAATTGAAGAGTGAAGAGGGAAAAAGAAAGAAATAAAAAAGGTATTGTCCGTTAACTTCCATCCGCCACAGGCGGATTAACTTCCATTACCTTCCAATAACTTCCTTTATTATACACAAACCCAAATGGCTATTTTATGAACAAGAATCACAAAAATACAATAATATATCTGGCTGCTATGGTTGTTACCTTGCTGCTTGGCGCCTGCTCCGACGACATGTTTGAAGAGGGTGGACAACAGCACGGCGATGACCGTATACAGCTCTCTGGCGACATCGACCAGCTGGCGGTGACGCGCGTCAACGACAACGGCTTCTGCAACGGCGATGTGATGGGCGTGTACATTGTCGATTATGACGGCGGCACACCAGGCACGCTGAAGGCCAGCGGCAACCGTGGCGACAACGTGCGCCACACGTTCGATGAGCCTAACTATAGGTGGAACTCGGCCTACGACCTCTACTGGAAAGACAAGCACACCCACATCGACGTGTACGGATATTATCCGTTTGCCAACCCTGAGAGCGTAGACGACTACCAGTTTGAGGTGAAGCGCGACCAGAGCAAGCCTTCTGAGAACGGCGAGATGGGCGGCTACGAGGCCAGCGACTTTCTGTGGGGAAAGGTGGCCGACGTGGCGCCTACCACCAGTGTGATACGTCTGCCCATGAAACACCGCATGTCGAACGCCTGTGTGACACTCATAGAGGGCAGCGGCTTTGCCGACGGCGAATGGGCAAGCACCGAGAAGATTGTGCTCACCGCCAACGTGGCACGCAAGGCAAGCATAAACATGGCCGACGGAACTGTAAAGACTGTTGGCAGCGTGGAGAGCACCATGACCATTCCCTCACGCACGGGCGACGAGTGGCGCACCATTGTTGTGCCACAGACCGTTCAGGCTGGTACAACGCTATTCAGCATAACCATAGGCGGCGTACCGTACAAGTTTGCGAAGAACGAAAACCTTGAGTATGTGGCTGGCAAGATGATGAAGTTCGGCATTCGCGTCGACAAGAAAGCGGGTAGCGGACAATACCAGCTCACGCTCATCAGCGAGAGCATCACACCGTGGGAGAACGACCTCGTGAGCCATAACGCTACGGCGAAGGAGTATGTGGTGATAAACTCGACGGCAGGACATCTGAAGGAGGCCATTGCTGCGGCGAATAAAGACTATACGAAGATAAAAAACCTAAAGGTTACAGGTACCATAAATGCCATTGACTTCCTCTTGATGCGAGATAGTATGTATTCGCTGTCTGCTGTCAATTTAAAAGAAGTAAGAATTAAAAAGGGATTTGTACCTGCAACATCTGACAATTTCCACATCGAAGGAGATGATGACGAACTACCTGACAATTGCTTTGCAAAGAAAAGTACATTGACAAACTTTGTTTTCCCAGATACGCTTAAAGTAATAAGAACCAACGCTATGGGAGAATCTGGAATAAGTGGTTCTCTAAACATTCCAGAAGGAGTTATAGAGATTGAATACGGAGCTTTCGGAAATTGCCGGAACCTCAATGGAACATTATCTCTGCCATCCACTCTCAAACGAATTACAGGTGTAAACACATTTTTAAACGACAAATTTGTATGTGAACTTAAATTACCTGAAGGACTTGAAGTGATAGGTGAACAATGTTTCATGGGTTGCTCTGGTTTTTATGGTGAACTTAAACTGCCAAGTCACCTTAAAAGAATCTACAAAGGAGCATTTTCCGGTTGCAAGAATCTTACAGGAAACTTGGTAATTCCTCAAACGATAACAGCTATCCCTGCAGGAACTTTCAATGGCTGCTGGTTTGGAGGAAATCTTCAACTCCATGACGGGATTAGTGTTATCGGAGAAAATGCTTTTGCGAACTGTGGCTTCAGAGGAGAACTTATCTTGCCAAAAAGTTTAAGAAACATCCCTAACGATTGTTTTTATAACAATGATTTTTCAGGTGAGTTGAAACTTCCAAAGGATGTGGCAACCATAGGTAGCAGAGCTTTCGCCTACAACTGGCGTCTTATGGGAATTTTGGAAATTCCAGAAGGAGTGGTAAATATTGCACCTGGTGCATTTGCGCAATGCCGTAGTCTTGAAGGACTTATATTGCCAAGTAGTCTTGAAAGTATTGGCTATGAATCAAGCTATGGCGAGGACGGCGGAGCTTTCCAGAACTGCTTTAGTATAGGTTCGATTGTGTGCAAAAGCAATATGCCGCCATACATGCAGAGCGGTGCCTTCGATGGCGTAGCCAAAGACAACTTCACGCTTGAAGTGCCTGAGTCAGCAGTAAACCAGTATCAGGCAGCCAGTGGTTGGGGTGATTTCAAGCGCATTGCCGCCCACCACGAACTTGTATGTCGTCCGTCAGTAGCTTGCGCCCTGGCCACACAGCACAAGCAGACATTGGTAATCAACTCTGAGGGCGAATGGGAAGTAGCAAGCAAGCCCGACTGGTGCGAGGTGTCGCCGTCGAGCGGCAACAAGAAGACGGAGGTTACGCTTACCATCAACGCCATGGCCAAGAACGGCTCCAACCGTGAGGGCAAGGTGGTGTTCCGTCTGAAGGACAAGGACTACACGCATGAGTGCAGCGTTAGCCAGTATGGCTACGAGTACGGCGAAGACCAGTGGCTCACCCTGCAGAAAGCCACAAAGGGCAACCGTGGAGGCATAAACATCGTACTGCTGGGCGACGGTTTCAATGCCAAAGACATTGCCGGCAACGATTATCTAAACAAAATAAAGCAGGAGGTGGAGTACTTCTTCGGCATTGAGCCATACAAGACCTACCGCAACTACTTTAATGTGTACACGGCCTTCCCTCTGTCTACGGAGAGCGGCGTAGGCACGGTGAACACCATACGCTACAACCGCTTCAGCACCACGTTCACAGGCGGCGTAGGCCTGAAGGCCGACTACGACGAGATATTCGATTATGTGCTCAACGCTCCCACGGTGACGAAGGACAACCTCAACCAGACGCTCATCATCATGGTGCCTAACTCTACCGACTACGGCGGCATCTGCCAGATGTGGGAGAGCGGTGCAGCCATCGCCTTCTGTCCGCTGAGCACCTACGGCTATCCACTCGACACACGAGGCGTAATCCAGCATGAGGCTGGCGGTCATGGCTTCGGCAAACTGGCAGACGAGTACATCTACCACAATGCCTTCATTGACGCTTGCGGTTGTATTTGCTGCGGACATGTTGATGCAATAAACTGGGCGAAGGGCCTTGGATGGTACGACAATATCTCGCTCACCGGCAAGATGCACAGTGTGGACTGGAGTCACCTCATCTTCGACAAGCGTTACAGCGACATCGTTGACATCTACGAGGGCGGCTTTATGCACAACCGTGGCGTATTCCGCTCGGAACAGAACTCGTGCATGAACAACGATATCCCGTACTACAGCACCATCAGCCGCGAGAGCATAGTGAAGCGCATAAAGCGTTATGCAGGCGAGACCTACTCGTTCGAGGAGTTCGTGAAGAACGACAAGCGCGATGCCGGCACCGTGACACGCAGCGTGGCCTCTGGTGACAAGCGCAACGCACATACCTACCAGCATGCTCCTGTAATACACAAGAGCAATCCGCTGAAAATGGCAAAGGTGAGAAGACATCGCCGCTAAGACATGGTGTGTAATAAAAAAAATTGTGTAATTTTGCATTTACTTACATGAAGAAACATTTTATAAGCAGCATAGCCTTCGTGATGGCCATACTGGGCCTTGCGGCCTGTTCCGACGATGGCGAACAGCAATATAAGGATGCCAGGCACACGCCCATGACATTCACGGTGACGCACCCAAGCCAGACGCGTGCCACAGCAACCGACTTTGAGAACGGCGACCGCATAGGCCTGTATGTGGCACAAGCCGATGCACCGCTGGAGATAGGCGGCAACCTGGTGAACAACGAGGCACTGACCCACAACGGCAGCAGTTGGACCGCCGCACGAACACTCTATTGGGACGACGGCACCTACAACGCCTATGCCTACTATCCCTACATACAGGGCGTGAACAGCATAAGCGACCAACCTTTCAGTGTGAGCACAGACCAGAGCACGGCCAAGACGGCCACGGCCCTGGGTGGCTACGAGGCCAGCGACCTGCTTTTCGCCTCCACTAAGGGCATAAAGGCATCGGCATCGCCAATCAACCTTACCTTCAAGCACATAATGAGCAAGATAAAGATAAGGCTCATTAAGGGCGAGGACTTTGAGGGCGAGATGCCAGCAACAGCAGATGTCTACATCCACAACACCGTGCCGACGGCCACCGTAGACCTTCAGGCAGGCGTGGCAACACGCTATGTCAAAGGCACGCGCCAAACCATAAAGGCGCAACAGGAAGGAGCCTACTCCTACTCGGCCATCGTCGTGCCGCAGCGCATAGACAACCGCCAGCCGCTCGTGGAAGTGGTGATGAAGGGCGTGAGCTACCTGTTTGAAAGCAAGTTCGTGTTCAAGCCTGGCGTGGAGCACCTCGTCAACCTCGTTATAACCGACAATCCCGACAAGGTAAAGATTGAAATTGGCGGTGAGATTGAAAACTGGCAATAGACAGGTGGCAAACGTTAAGCCTTCTTAAGGCTCATAGCAAGCCTTCTTCAGGCTTATATCAAACCTTCTTGAGGCTTATATCAAGCCTTCTTAAGGATCATATTAGTCTTCTTTAGGCTTAACGTTTAGCCCCTGTTTAACAGACATTGAATGAAGAAAAGAATTTACATATTGTCAGCCCTTGTGCTGATTCTCTCCATCTGGGCAGTGGCTTTACGGCTGCTGCCCTTTGGAGGTTATAAGAACGTTGCCTCAGAAACGAGCTACGGCGTGAGCGAAGGCATGCAGCTGGTGGAGCAGACCACACCACAGGGCGAACGCCAATGGATGGTGGAGGATGCCGACGGCAACATTCTGTTCCGCATACCGCTGCGCGGATGTCTCTTGGACACGCGCTTCCGCGAGGGCCGTCTGGCGTTCCGCGAGGTGGCAACAGGACGCGAAGGATTCATTGACAGTCATGGCATGGTGACCTTCGAAAATAAGGCTGATGACGTAAAGACAGGAATGGGGGCCGTGCCTGAAGACCGTGCGGCAAGCATGGACAACGCGCAGGGAGAAGCCGCGGGCAACGGGGCAAGCACGCAAGCGAGCACAACGCCATCATTGTCGGCTGCCCACACCGGGGCGCATGGAGGCCAGCCCTTGCCTGCTGCCGACATAAGAAGGATGGCGAAAGGCAGTCCGTTCTACGCCGAGGCAGCAAAAATTTTGAAGGGACATCTCACCGAGACCGATGCCGCGAGCAGACGACAGATCCTCAACTACTGTGAGCATCTGCGCACGGCATATACCTCCAAGGACATCGACTTCCTGCGTCAGGTGTTCAGCGACAACGCCCTGATAATTGTCGGCAACGTGGTGAAGACGTCGAAGGAGACGGGGCGCGTGTCGGCAGACAGCCGCGTGAGCTACGCCCTCCACACCAAGCGCGACTATCTGGCCCGCCTAACCAAGGTGTTTGCTGCAAACAGGCAGGTCGACGTGCGCTTCTCCGACTTCCACATCATGCGACATCCAACGAAAGACGGCATCTATGGCGTGTCCTTGCGCCAACGCTACCACAGCGACCGCTATTCCGACGACGGATACCTGTTCCTGCTGTGGGACTTCCGCAACGCCTCCATGCCGCTCATCCATGTGCGCACATGGCAACCGTCGGCCACGGTGGAGGGGAGCGACGGCGTGATCGACATTTCCGATTTTAATCTTGAATGAAAGATATGAAAACAAACTGGGGACAGAACAGGACAGAACGTCCGACAACGGCTCTGCACAGGCTCATCATCATGATTATGTGCCTCTGCACCATGCCGTGCGAAACGTTGCGTGCCGCAACACCGGCAGACAGCACCTTCACGGTGGAGAGTTTCCGCAAACTGCCCACCGACGTGAGCGCGTTCATCGATGCCGTGCGCGACCTTAACGGCGAGGCATGCGCCCTTATAAAGGTTGTTGGACCATCCGACTTTGCGTTCTCCTCGCCCCTCGGCATCGTGAAACGTAGCGACCAGGTGGGCGAGATATGGCTCTATCTGCCTAAAGGCACGAAGCAGATAACCATAAAGCATCCGCAATGGGGCGTGCTGCGCAACTGGCAGTTGGGCATGAAGCTGGAGAGCCGCATGACCTACGAGCTGCGTCTGCGCACACCTCTGGCAGCCGTTGTGGAGAAGCACGACACGATAGTGTACACGCAAACGGTGGTGGACACGGTGAAGGTGGTGCCACAACGTCGCGTGGTGCCGGTGCATGGCTATGCCCTGCTCACCGCCTCGCTACACACCGACGGCCCCTCGTGGGGCGTGATGCTGGCCGTGATGCGTAAGGTGGGCGCCTACCTGCATGTAAGCACCAACCTACATTCGGCAGAAAGCACCACGGGCAGCTGTCTGCGCGACGGCACGCTGACCGACGGTTCACGCAAACCTTATTTTACAGGACGCACACAGAACGCCGCCTATAGCATGACGGCGGGCCTGATACACCGCGTGGGCAACCTCATCGACATCTTCGAGGGCGTGGGCTATGCACGCAAGACCACAGCATGGCAACTGACCGACAGCGAAGGCGGCGGCTGGCTGCGCAACGAAAGTCTGTCACATAAAGGGGTGAGCGGCGAGCTGGGTGTGATAGCGACAATAGGCAAGCTGAGCATCAGTGTCTCGGCCCTGACCATCGGCGGCAAGCAATGGCAAGGCTGCATCGGCGTGGGAATACGCTTGGGCAAGGCCAAGGTGGTGATGAAACCTTTTAAACAGCGGTAGGATGATGAAGACAGGCAACATTGAAAATATAAGAACATGGCTGGGGGCGGCCCTCACGGCAAAGCTGGGGTCATCCCTCTCGGCAAAGATGGGTTCATCCCTCACGAAATGGTCAGATAAGGCTCTCACGGCTGGGTTGGCAAAGGTCCTCACGGCTGTGCTGTGCGTGCTGGGTCTGGCGTCGTGCAGCAGCGACAAGCCCGACAACTTTGAGCCTCAGCTCCAGACCTTGGAGGCCATAGACATTACGCGCAACGAAGCAACGATGGTGGGGCAATGCCACACCACGGGGTCTACGGAAACGCCCCAACTGTGGTTCTGCTACGGAGATGATCCGTCCATGAGCCAAAAGACAGCGGTGCTGACCCCTGCCGACAACAACGGGGGCAAGCCCGACGGGACTGTGGTCTATCGTCTGAACCAACTGACGCCCAGCACCACCTATTATTATAAGCTACAGGGCGGCAGCAGCAACGTTGTGCTGTCAGGCGAACAGCTGAGCTTTACAACACAGCCCAACGCGAAACCGACGACAGGCGAGTTAACGGTGCTGGGCATCAGTCCGCTGAGCGCCATCGTAAGCTACAGCATCAGCGAAACAGGCGGCGACCCCATAACGGAAAGCGGATGCTACCTGTCTCGACAAGACGGGGGAACAATGGGCGATGCAACAACAAGCACCGGCTCAACAAAGAGCGGCTCAACGAGCAGTGGCTCAACAAGCGATGGCTCCGTGAGCACCGGCTCCGGCAACACCATCAAGCTGGTGCAGACCGGCGATGCCGACGACAACGGCATGTTCCGTCTGCGCATAGGCGGATTGCAGCCCGAAGTGGCTTACAGCATACGTCCCTTTGCTGCAAACAAGAACGGCGAGGATGTGGGCGAAGCAGTTTCCTTCGTCACAACATCGACATCAATAATAAACGATGCGGGACAGCTGACCGAGCTTGTTGGCGACGACAAGTACAGATTCACCACCTTGTCTATTGCGGGGTTCTTGAACGGCGATGACCTGCGCACGCTGCGCGACATGGCAGGATGCGACAACGAAGGCAAAGCCACCGCAGGACAGCTGTCAGACATTGACCTGTCGGGAGCGCAGATTGCGGAAGGCGGCAAGGCGTATGCCGAGGGCCACTTCACACAGACCAACGTGGTGGGCAAAGCCATGCTTGCCTCATGCGAGAAGCTGAAGCGCATTGTGCTGCCGTTGCAGACAACAAAGATAGAGGCCGATGCCTTCAGAAACTGCTCTTCGCTACACACCATTGAGGTGCCTACGTTGGTGGAAAGCATTGAGACATCGGCGGGATGCACCGCCTTAGCCGAGATCAACGTGCAGGCTGGCAACAGCCATTACAGCAGCAAGGACGGCGTGCTGCTCAGTGGCGACGGCAAGAGCATTCTGTGGTTCCCCATGGGCAAGGAAGGCGAGTACACGCTGCCCTCAACGGTCACGACAGTGGGCGACTATGCGTTCCGCAACTGCAGGATAGAGACGTTCTATTTTGCCGACGGCCTGACATCTATAGGCAAGTATGCGTTCTATAACAGCAGCGTGAAGGAGGTGTCGTTACCCTCTACCGTCAAGCAGATACCGACAGGACTGTTCCAGAAATGTGCTGACCTCACCACAGTGCATCTTGGCAAGAACACCGAATTGTTGGGCGACTATGTGTTCGACGGCTGTCAGATCACCAACCTCTACATCTCTGCCCCAACGCCGCCCTACTGCTCAAACAACACGTTTGCCTCGTCAGGCAATAACATCTTCTCCACCTGCCGCGTGCATGTGCCTAAGAACCGCAGAATCTATTATAGAGGTGACGTGATATGGGCACAGTTCAAGAGAATAGTTGAGGAAGAGAATTTAAAGGCTTTTTTAAAGGTAAAAAAGTAAAAAGGTAAAAAGGTAAAAAAGGCTGACGCCTTGAAAGGGAAGAGTGAAGAGTGAAGAGTGAAGAATTCAATAGCCCTTCTAAAGAGGAAAAATCAAAAATCGAAAACTCAACATTGCGCCATCAGCGCAACAATTCAAAATTCAAAACTCAAAATTCAAAACTCTTATAGTCCTGGCTATTCACTCCCCTCCATAAGGGGAGGGGGAAGCCGCGAAGCGGCGCGGGGGTGGGGCTTCAAAATTCGAAAACTCAACATCGGCTGAAAGCCGACAATTCAACATTCAAAATTCAAAAATCAACATTCCTATAGCGGGGGTGGGGCTTAAAATTTCCATGCAAATAAAAAAAACTTGTAGCTTCATCATAGCAACGCTTTTTATTGTGGTCGGGGTGTCGTGTTCAAACGGCGACAGCCCTGACGGACCCGACGCGCCTGTAACGCCTGTGGGGCAGACGGTGTTTATGTTCTTTCCTTGGAGCAACAGTCTGCTATCCGATTTCAGACGAACGGTAGAAGACATGCAGACGGTTGTGGCTCAACGCTCTATGAAAGACGAGCGCATCATGGTGTTCATGGCAACATCGGAGCGCGAGGCGGTGCTCTTCGAACTGAAAAAGCAGAACGGACGATGCCTCACCGACACGCTGCGACGCTACAGCGACCGCCCGTTCACATCGCGCCAATGGCTGACATCGCTCTTTTCTGAGGTCATGACACTGACTCCCGCCTCGCGCTACGGCATGGTGGTGGGATGCCACGGACTGGCATGGGTGCCCGTACAAGGACAACGAAGCGCACGGAAAAGACTTGGCTCACAAGAAAGGATTGATGAAGAAGATAATCTATATAAGGAAGAAAAGATAGATAAGGAAGGGGAGCTAAATAAGGAAGAAAGGCTTTTAGAAGAGGAAAGGCTTGAGCGGAAAAAGCAAAGCTTAAGTAAAGACCAGCCCCAGCCCAACGACCTCATGCACTTTGAGGTTCAAGGCCCCGTGACCACGCGCTTCATTGGCGGAACATACCCCGAAACGCAGATAGAGACCACCGACCTGGCAGACGCCATGGCCGACGCCGGCTTGCACACCGAGTATATTCTCTTCGATGCCTGCTACATGTCGTCGGTGGAAGTGGCATACGAGCTGAAAGACGTAACCCATTATCTCATAGCCAGTCCGACAGAGGTGTTAAGCTACGGCTTCCCTTACATCACCATGGGCAAGCATCTGCTCGGAACGCCCAACTACAAGTGCATTGTCGACAGCTTCATAAGCTTCTACTCGTCTTATAATCTGCCCTACGGAACCGTGGCTGTGACCGACTGCACACAGCTCGATGCCTTGGCTGCAATTGCACAACAGATCAACGCGGCTGCCACAGAACAGATCAACGTGGCTGCCGCAGAACCAACAAACGCGGCTTCAGAAGGAAAGCTCAACACCGCAAGATCAGGAAAGAATGTCCCCAACGGCGTGCAGATCATGGACGGCTACAACCCTACCCTCTTCTACGACCTCGGACACCTCATGTCGCTAAAAGACGCCGGCACCGTGCTGACCGCTGCCTTTGCCGAACAGCTCGACAAAGCGGTGCCTTACAAGGGCCACACCAGCCAATATTTCACGGCATTGAAGGACGCACCCGTCGACATAAAGCACTATTCGGGCTTGAACACCTCACAGGGTAGCCTCAACCACATGGCAGACAGATTAAGCGAGACAGCATGGTATAAAGCCACCAATTAAGCTGGTAAAAACAGCGCAAACAAGGAGGCAAAACAACATAAAGTCCGAACACATCGGCACATTATATTTTATTAACCACCCAACCCAATAAATTTCCGCGTTAAAGTTCTTTTATATTCTTTAAAATGAGTAACTTTGTCGCATTATTTATTTTAGATGTTATTTTAGATGAACGTAATTACAAAGACAGTTTCTTTGCCTGATGGAAGAACCATCAGCATTGAGACCGGGAAAGTGGCAAAGCAGGCTGACGGAAGTGTTGTACTGCGTATGGGCAACACCGTACTTCTCGCCACTGTTTGTGCCGCAAAAGATGCAGTTCCCGGAACCGATTTTATGCCTTTGCAGGTAGACTACAAAGAGCAGTATTCAGCAGCTGGACGTTTCCCCGGTGGATTCACAAAGCGTGAAGGCAAGTCAGGCGACAACGAGATCCTCACATCTCGTCTCGTAGACCGTGTGCTCCGTCCGCTGTTCCCCTCAAACTACCATGCCGAGGTTTATGTGAACATCATGCTCCTCAGCGCCGACGGCGTTGACCAGCCCGATGCTCTTGCAGGATTTGCAGCTTCAGCCGCTATGGCTTGTTCAGATATCCCCTTCGAATGCCCTATCTCTGAGGTGCGCGTAGCACGCATCAACGGCGAGTATGTCATCAACCCGACCTTCGAGCAGATGAAAGACGCCGACATGGACATCATGGTAGGTGCTTCTGCCGATAACATCATGATGGTGGAAGGCGAGATGAAGGAGGTGAGCGAGCAAGACATGATCGGTGCTCTGAAGGCTGCCATGGCAGCTATCAAGCCCATGTGTGAGCTCCAGACAGAGCTTTCAAAGGAGCTTGGCACCGACGTTAAGCGCGAGTATTGCCATGAGGTGAACGACGAGGACCTGCGCCAGCAGATGAACACCGAGCTTTATCCCAAGGCTTACGACGTGACAAAGCAGGCTCTTGAGAAGCAGGCACGCCAGGAGGCTTTCGACAAGATTCTTGCCGACTTCCAGGAGGCATACGATGCCGCACACACCGACCTCAGCGAGGACGACCTGGAGGAGAAGCATGCAGAGATGGAGCGCTACTATCACGACGTTATGCGTGACGCCATGCGCCGTTGCATCCTCGACGAGGGCATTCGTCTCGATGGCCGCAAGACCGACGAGATCCGTCCTATCTGGTGCGAGGTTTCTCCGCTGCCCATGCCTCACGGAAGCGCCATCTTCACCCGTGGCGAGACACAGAGCCTCTCTACCTGTACGCTCGGCACAAAGATGGACGAGAAGCTCGTTGACGACGTGCTCGAGCGCGGCTACCAGCGTTTCCTCCTCCACTACAACTTCCCTCCGTTCTGCACAGGCGAGGCTAAGGCTCAGCGCGGCGTAGGCCGTCGTGAGATCGGTCACGGCCACCTGGCATGGCGCGGTCTGAAGGGACAGATTCCTGAAGATTTCCCCTACACCGTGCGTCTGGTGAGCCAGATCCTTGAGTCGAACGGCTCTTCATCAATGGCTACCGTATGTGCCGGCACACTCGCCCTCATGGACGCTGGTGTACCTATGAAGAAGCCCGTCAGCGGCATCGCTATGGGTCTGATCAAGAACCCCGGCGAGGAGAAGTATGCTGTGCTTAGCGACATCCTTGGCGACGAGGACCACCTGGGCGACATGGACTTCAAGACCACCGGTACAAAGGACGGCTTGACAGCAACACAGATGGACATCAAGTGCGACGGTCTGAGCTTCGAGATCCTGGAGAAGGCTCTCATGCAGGCAAAGGCTGGACGCGAGCACATTCTCAAATGCATCACCGACACCATCGCTGAGCCTCGTGCAGAGCTCAAGCCTCAGGTTCCCCGCATCGTTCAGCTCGAGATTCCTAAGGAGTTTATCGGCGCTGTCATTGGCCCTGGCGGAAAGATCATCCAGCAGATGCAGGAAGACACCGGCGCTACCATCACCATCGACGAAACCGACGGCGTGGGCAAGGTGCAGGTATCAGCTCCCAACAAGGATGCCATCGACGCTGCCCTTGGCAAGATCAAGGCTATCGTTGCCATTCCCGAGGTGGGCGAGGTGTACGAGGGTACCGTTCGCTCAATCATGCCTTACGGCTGCTTCGTAGAGATCATGCCTGGCAAGGACGGTCTGCTCCACATCTCTGAGATCGGCTGGAAGCGTCTGGAGACTGTAGAGGAAGCCGGCATCAAGGAAGGCGACAAGATCAAGGTTAAGCTCATGGAGATTGACCCGAAGACAGGCAAGTATAAGCTCTCACACCGCGTGCTTCTTGAGAAGCCCGAGGGTTACGTTGAGCGCGAGCGCCGTCCCCGTGGTGAGCGCGGTGAGCGCGGCGACCGTGGTGAGCGCCGTCCCCGTGGCGACCGTCGTCCCCGCGCCTAGCAGCGTCACAACGAGGACTAAGCCTGACGCTTGCTGACAACAACTCTGATTTGTAGATTTCAAAATCAGCATAAACACACACAAGCTCCCCGCACATGCTCACAAGGCACGGTGCGGGGAGCTTTTTTTTTATTTTCATTTGTGAACCATTATGAACTTGCTCTAATAATATTTTTTTCTTACATTTGCAAAAAGTTAAGTTTTAACATAAGTTTTACACCCCAGCGGCTTGGAATCTAACAAATTATGAACACACCGGAGATTGAGGAGCTGAAAAAGCTCATAGAAGAAAAATATGGGAAGAAGTTGTCGACAACGACCGACTTCGACGAGTTCTCGCTCTTTCTGCAACGAAAGAACGACATCAACGTGTCGTCATCAACGCTCAAACGCCTTTATGGATATGTGGGCGACTGTCATAAACCACGCGTCGTGACGCTCAACGCCCTCGCCTCCTACTTGGGACATAAAGACTATGCCTCGTTCGTGACATGGCTGAAGAAGAGCACACGTTACAACTCGTCATTCTTCGATGCCAACCAGCTGGTGAGCAACGATCTGACAACAGGCGACGTTGTAGAGATAGGATGGGCGCCAAACCGTCTGCTGCGCCTTGTCTACAACGGCAACAGCATCTACCGCGTCATAGAGACGCAGAACAGCAAGCTTAAGGTGGACGACATCTTCACAACTGGCTGTTTCATACACGGACAGCCGCTTTACCTCGCCTACATTGAACGCAACGGGGAACGCACACCGCCCTTCGTGGCAGGTCGAAACGGCGGACTGACCATTGTGAGAAAACTCTACGTTTGAGCTTTGGCAGAAGCGGCATTTGAACATTGACAGAAGCAGCATTTGAAGCGTTGCCTATTTTTTTGAGCATCGCCTAAAAACAAAAACATTATGAACGAATCAGACAACTCTTCTTCGGGATTTATCAAAGACATAAGTAGCGAGATGACATCGGCAGCAGCTTGCATGGGCAACGGGTTCAGCAACCTGCAAGAGTGTTATGTCTCCAATTCGGGACCGGCACGCTTGTTCACAGCCATACGCTACGGCAAACGCTTCATGCTGAAATGTCTGAAGACCGATTATGCTCTCACCCCCATCTACCGCCAGGCCTTGCAGAAGGAGTTTGAGATAGGTCTGCAGCTCGACCACCCTTTCATCTGCCGCACCATAGGCATGGAGCAAGTCAAGGGGTTGGGCGACACCATCGTCATGGATTATGTCGATGGCGACACCTTGTACACGCTCATCAAGCGCGGTGCTCTGTCCGCCAAACTGGCAATAAAGATTGTGAACCAGCTGCTCGACGCGTTAGAGTATATGCACGACAAGCAGATTATACACCGCGACCTGAAGCCCGCCAACATCATGATCACACACAAAGGCAAGGACGTGAGGCTCATCGACTTCAGTCTGTCCAACAGCGACGCGTTCTGTGTGCTCAAAGCGCCAGCCGGCACATGTGGATACATTGCGCCTGAACAGCTCAAGAACGAAGGCAAAGCCGATGCCCGCTCAGACATCTATTCGTTAGGAAAGGTGATCGAGGACATGGCCAACGCAACACACAGCCGCACGCTGGCACGCATAGCAGCCGATTGTGCCTGTGCCGACGTCGACAGCCGCCCGTCAAACATCTCCCAGGTGCGGGCGCTCTTGTCGGTGGCGCGTCTGCCGTGGCGTCTCTTGATGGCGTTGCTGTATGTTGCCGCCGTCGTGCTGCTGTTGTTCATCGGCTCAACGCTCTTCAACCGCAGCGATGCAGCAACACACAACACCTTAAGACCAAACTCGACAAAGGTCGACACCACCTCTTTGAACAACGGGAACCAGGTGCTCGACCGCAATTATTGGCCGTGAGAGAGCTTAGGCTTGATGAAAAAATGAAGAACGTGTGATGTGAAAAATAAAGAATGCATGATGTAAATGTGAAGAACGACCGCATAAATGTTGCAAATGCCAGATCTATTGCTTATTTTTGCACAAAAACCAATTATCCACAAAAACATTTGCATCATGACAATAAAACGTAAGATAGACCAACTGTTGGCAAAAAGCAACGGCATGCAGCTGGTGTGGCTCATGGGCGTGTCGGCCCTGTGTCTTGGCGTGGCTCTCATCATGGCCTATTTTGTTTATGACGATGTCGAGGTAAAATGGCAGACGGTGGTGGCGATCTTTCTCGACCCGGGCTGCTTCGGCGGCGTTACGGGACATCACGACTTCTTCCGCCTCATCATCGCCCTTCTGAGCATCTTCCTCTTCTCTGCTCTGCTCGTGAGCGTGTTCTCCAACCTCTTCGAAAACATACGCGAGGCGGCACAAAACGGTGAGCGACGCTACAAACTGAGGAACCATGTGCTCGTGTTCGGTGCCGACCGCCGAGTGGAGGCCATCGTGAGAGCGATAAACGAACAGGGCGACACGGCGGTGGTCATGGCAACGGAGAAGCCGGAGCTGAGCGACGACCTGACGTTCATCTTCTACAAGGGACGGCGCGACGCCGAAGCCGACGTGCTGTCAGCACGACCGGACCACGCAAAAGCGATATATATAATAGGTGAGGAAAACGAGAGCGACCACGACAACCGCAGCCTGCAATGTCTCGACATCCTCACGGAGGCATCGCAACAGGCAAATCACAACATTCGCTGCTTCCTGACGTTACGCGACTATGCCTCTACCGAGGTGTTCCAATATCTTAAGACGAAGCCGACGGGCCGACTGCTGCTTGTCGACACCATAAACGACTACGAGTATATGGCGGAGCAGTTGCTCGTCGACACCCACCGCGCCTTCACACCCGTCATAAGGCAAGGCGACAGCAGCAAGGCCCATTTCATAATCATCGGCACAGGACCCATGGCTCAAGCCGTGGCTTACACAGCGGCACACATCTGCCATTATGCCAACTACACAGAGCGCGGCACGCGCACACGCATAACGTTCATTGCCAAAGACATGGAGCAATGGCGCGACCACCTCATGGCATCACGGCCAGCTCTCTTCGCCCTCTCCCACACCACTTTCGTCAGCAACGACGGCACGGTGACCGACTCGCTACCTCAAGGCGACGACTTCATGGACGTGGAGTGGCAGTTTGTCGATGCCGACGAACACGCCCCTTTGGCACGACACATCATGGAGGAACAGACAGACAAGGCAACGCGCATCATTGTGTGTCACGACGATGCCGACCGCGCGGTGAACGCTGTGCTCCACCTGCCGCGTAAGGTCTACCCGCTGGCAAAGGTGGCGGTGAGCATGACGCATGAAAACAAGCTCATCGACAGGGCCAACGCCACCGGCATGTTCGGACATATCGAGATCTTCGGACAGACAGACGGCACCATCGACGACCCGCTCTTCGCACGCCGCTCGCTGCGCGGACAGCGCGTCAACTACATCTACCATTGTGCTTATGCCGAGAAGAAACTGCCATCGGCAGAGGAGGCATGGTTCACCATCAGCGAGGCCGACAAATACTCGAGTATCTTCTGTGCCAACGCCATGCCCCTGCGCCGACAGTGCTTCGACCTCAACGGCGACCGCCGACCCATCTATGAGGCTGAGCACCGCCGCTGGATGATGTCGGAGCTTATCATGGGCTTCGCGCCCGCCCCACAGACCGACAAGAAGCGGTTCCTACATGCCGACATCGTGCCCTTCAACGACCTCACAAAAGAGGAGCAAGACAAGGACAAGATTCTTATCGATGCCATCGATTATATCATCGGAGAGGAATAAAGGGGTGAGGCGTCAGCAAGCCTTAACCCCAACAGCATGGCCCTCTGATTTTTGATAATAACGAAACTTTCACAAATGAACAGCAAGTGTTCCATCAGATAGTTACAAGCTTAGATAACAGCTAACCATGTGTATAAAAGAACAATATTTTTTTTTGCGCTTCGCGCATTTTTTTAAACATTAATTTCCATTAATTGAACATTCTTGCGCTCCGTGGGTGCTCAGGCGCTTCGCGGAGTATGAAACATTAATTCTTCTCCGCGCGAAGCGCGTATTAATGATAATTAATGGGCCATTAATGGAAATTAATGTTTAAGAAAACAACGAGCACGAAGCGCAAGCATTGTGGATAAAAAACAATGAGACAAAGGTTTGCGCTACGCGCATTTTTTTAAACCCTTAATTCCGCAACACTATTACAAATATAACTTTTTAAGTACCTGAGCAACAAAAAGTTGCTCAGGATTTTGCCATGTCAGATTTTTCACCTATCTTAGTGTTGCAAATCAAAATATGTATCAAACCCG
>OCIU01000973.1_pt1 | contig 21780 bp, 15 predicted proteins | sample 1538471 | NCBI WGS metagenome assembly OCIU01 (sample SAMN04571693, study PRJEB22368) | human gut metagenome | biome: human gut; material: stool | host: Homo sapiens | place: Luxembourg | collected 2012-06-01 | reverse complement strand
GTATCGCCATGGTAACAAACATCACGGGGAAAACACAGACAATCAATCTGAAATGTTAAAACCACCGAAGAAAGGAACAGATTGTTATCACGGATCTTGTTCGCAGCGTTGCGCTCTCTGTTTTTTGAACACGAGATTCGCCGTAGGCCCACTGACCGAAGGGAAGTAATAATCCGAATAACACGAATATTTTATTGCACACGGATATTAAGACGGATAACACTCTAATTTTTTGAACACGAATAACTCTCTAATTTTTTTGAACACGAATAATCCGAATAACACGAATATTTTATTTTGCACACGGATCTCACTCACGGAGTTAAATTCGTGTTATTACTTCCCTTCGGTCAGTGGGCCTACGGCGAATCTCGTGTTCAAAAATCCCATGTAAAAGATCCGTGTGATCCGTGAGATCCGTGTGCAAAAATATTCGTTTAATTCGTTTAATTCGTGTTCAAAAATATCGTGTAAAAGATCCGTGTGATCGGTGAGTTCAAGGGTCTATATGCCATGATGAAAAGGTGGCGTATAGACCCTTGTTGGCAAATCGGTATCCGCAGTGTTGCAGCTCATTAAAACTTATATATAGGCAAAACCTTGACCTTATATCCGTTTTTCTCAATTATCCTTTCCTCATTCATCGTGACAATGATCAGATTGGAGCATTTGAGTTCTCCCGCACATTCAATGATGCTATCTACCTCCCGCTTGAGCGTTCGTTCGGAAGAGAGGTCATAACATACTTGTATAAGACTTTCTACATGAGCACCCAGCCTTGTAACAAAATCAGTCTCCTTATCATTGCGGGAGCGATAATAGAAAAGCGATGTCTCTGAATGATATCCCCTGCGAACCAACTCGATAAAAACCTGATTCTCCAATAATCTGCCTAAGTTCTCACTCATACTAAAAGCCTTGGCTTCTACAAAACCATTGTCAACCACATATACTTTCTGTGGAGCTTTCTTCATCACTTTCAACTTGTTGTTGTAACGTGGCAGATAATACAAGAGATAGGGTTCTCTTAAATATCCCATAAACTTCTTGGTGGTTGCTACGCTCGAAAATCCCAGCGCTTCTGCCAGTTCGTTGGCACTGAAAGGATTGCAGAAGTTGGAAACCAGATACATGGCCAGGTTGTTCAAATCCTCCACATTGCGTACTTTATGGCGCTTGGCAATGTCTTTCCAAATGATGGAATCAAAGAGTGTGGAGAGATAGTTTTGGGTCAGGCTTCTTGCTGCTACTGTCTCTGGATAGCCACCATGGTGCAGATAGTCTGCTATAAGCGAGAGGTCGGATGCGCTATCTTTCATTTCTGATACTTCCGAAAGATTTCTGTGGTTCCAGATAAAGAATTCAGAAAGACTGAAAGGCAGCATCTCTATCTGGATATATCTGCCTGTGAGCAATGTTGCCATTTCGCTGCTCAGCAGTTTGGCATTGCTTCCCGTAATGACCATGTTGATTCCCATGCGGTAAAGCTTGGAGACCCACAAATCCCAACCATCCAGATTTTGAACCTCATCGAGCAGAAGATACTCGAAGTCGGGATAAACAGCATGTAGCGTTTCCCAAACCAAATCATCATCCCATGCACTCAGGAGTTTGCCGTCATCAAAATTCAGATAGGCAAAGTTTCTGCCTTTCAGCATCAGCAAAGCCTCTGTCGATTTGCCTGTTCTTCTAGGACCCGTTATCAACTTGATTTGCTTGCTTGCCAGCAGGTTATCCACATCATATTGGGTATGACGTGTAAGGTAAGGACGGGAAAGCAGAATATCCCGTTCCTTTTTCTGGTTACTGATAATTGCTCTCATTTCTCTTCAGAAGAATTGATTAAACCGTGGCAAAGATACAAAAAATATTCATTTTGTTCTTCGTATTGAATAAAAAAGTACTGATTTTATTCAATACGAAGAACAGAATGAATAAAATCAGTACTTTTATTCCTCATCTTTCAGCTACTTCTTTCATCGTCAACATTCGCTATAGTTCTTATTGTTTTAAAATATCTTAATATTCCGCTTTATGCTCAATGTTTATTTGGTTGTATGTGTCGAAAAGTGTAGCTTTGCATTGAATTTATGTGTCAGAAAGTGTTAGCTTTCGATGCTATCATGTGTCGAAAAGTGTAATGATTTGACTGTTTCATGTGTCTGAAAGTGTAAAGATATGAAGAGAAAGATATATGCTAAGCTTGTAGAATGGAAAAATCAAGAGCATCATAAGCCGTTGATACTAAACGGAGTAAGACAATGTGGCAAGACCTATATTCTTAAAGAATTCGGTCGGGCAGAGTTTGATAATCTTGCTTATGTAAGTTGTGATAGGAATGAAAACCTGCAAGCCATCTATGAAGGCGACTTCGATACGGCGAGAATCATTCGAGGCTTAAGTGCTTTGACTGGCGTGGATATAATTCCTGGTAAAACACTTATATTCTTGGATGAGGTGCAAGCATTCCCACAGGCGTTGGAAGCTTTGAAGTATTTCTGCGAAGATGCTCCAGAATATCATATTGTGGTGGCGGGTTCGCTGTTGGGGGTTGCCCTGCATGCAGGTGTGTCTTTTCCTGTAGGCAAGGTTCAGACAATGCGTCTGTTCCCTATGGATTTTGAAGAATTTCTTATGGCTATGGGGGAGGACCAGCTGCTCAAGCTGATGCACAGCAAGGATTATGCATTGATGAATGCGTTCCACGAAAAACTAAAAGACTATTTGCGCCAATACTATTATGTGGGTGGAATGCCTGAAGTGGTGAAGATGTATGTGGAAAACAAATTGCTCGGTCAAGTGCGTACTATTCAGAACGAAATTCTTTCCAATTATGCTGGCGACTTCTCTAAGCATGCTCCAGCACAGGAGGTGCCGCGCATAGATATGGTATGGCAGTCCATACTCGGTCAGCTTTCGAAAGAGAATAAGAAGTTTGTCTATGGGGTTTTGAAGAAGGGTGGCAGAGCCAAGGAATTTGAGTTAGCCATACAGTGGTTAGTGGATGCCGGTTTGGTTTATAAAATAACTAAGGTGGCAAAGCCTGAGTTGCCGTTGAAGTTTTATGAAGACTTGTCGGCATTCAAGCTGTATCTGTGCGATTGTGGACTGATGGGGGCTATGGCTGATACCGCTGCAAAGGATGTGTTGCTTGGCGATAACATATTCACGGAGTATAAAGGAGCGTTCACTGAACAGTATGTTCTTCAGCAGTTGCTTGCATCGGGTATTACCCACATCTATTATTACAGTTCTGACACCTCTCGTATGGAGATGGATTTCCTCGTTCAGCGTGAAGGGGCATTATTGCCTATAGAAGTAAAAGGCGGTACAAGTATCAAAGCCACCTCATTGCATAACTATCTTAAGGAGCACCCAGACATATCGGCCATACGTTATTCTATGTTGCCTTATCGTCAACAAGAGAATGTCACCAACATGCCGCTTTACGGAGTGTTTCTGCGTACATAATGTTGTGTGAAACCATTGTACGCTTACCGTTTGGGAGAAGCAGGCAAAGTGGCATTGTGGTGAAATTAGAAAAGAATATTCTTTTTCCTGATAAAAAGTTTGTATTATCAATGATTGTTCGTATTTTTGCAGCACGAGAACCCGCCAAGCCTCTCAACGATGCTCAAATGTGCGGGTCGTTTTTGTTTTTGTATATCCCATTATTTAACTTACTTGTTATCGTTATTCAGTTTATCCTCTAAATTTTCTTCAGTTTTTTGAGCTTCAAAGAACCGTTTTGCTGAAAGTGGAGAAACAACTTGTCGTCCGGTTTTTGCTTCCAACTCTTCTCTTGCAACACGCGCCACATTTCCTCCCTCTTTTGCACAGGTCTTGTTTTCATCCAGTGTTTGTGGATTTTTGGCTTTTGTTATGCTTGTTGCAGATAGTTCGGCAAGCATATTCAGCACAAGTTCCTCGTTGGTCATGTTGTCGCGAAGGCTTTCTTTCTTCAAGCCTTTGAGCTGTTTGTATTCTTTTGCGGTTTTTCCAGCCCATGTCTGATATATGATATCTGTTAAGGATGCGTATTGCACACCTTCTTCTACATTGTGGGTTTTCCATTGGTCTGTCAAATCCTTGCGTATCTCGATACTTTTCAGTCGTTGATTTATCCAATTATCAGAATACCCCAACCGTTTGTAGTCTATCATAGCCTGTTGTATGCTGAGCTCGGGGTCTTGCATTTGGTCAAGACGCTCTGCTCCAACTTTGGCAAGCCATGTTTTAAAGGGCTCCGCTTTTGGCGATGGTACAGACTGAATGATGCGCAGAAGTTGTTCTGTGTCAGCAACATCCGTTAAACGCATTTTGCCATCAGCAGCGCGCATTTTCAAACCGTTACAATTTGTAACGGTTTCATTTCCCTCATCTTTAAGTCGTTTTTTAAGGACTCTCCAATATGTTTGAGGATTTGGGCTATTCGTCAAAACAGCCACAACATCAACAACAGAAAAATACCATTTCTCTTGTTCATCGTCCCAAATGGCGCGAATTTTATCGTCGCCAAATAGTTTTATAGAGTTCTTGTTTACCATTTTGTTTCAATTTTTAAATGATAATGTTTCGTGAAGTGTGGTAATCTTTCCATTAGCGTATTTTGAGAGTGAACGTATATATACAAAAACGCCTCGCACGATTTGAGCATTGTTAAGAGGCCTGGCGAGGACTGACAGCGCAAAGATACGAATAATCATTGATAATACGAACTTTTCGGCAAGAAAAATCACGCAAAAGTGGATTCCTTTGACATGTTTATATTTAACCTAAACATATTTCAATTCCATAAAGGTACGATTAAACCCGCAAGATGGTGGTCTTGCCTGTACCGGGTATACCGTATTTCAATTCCATAAAGGTACGATTAAACCACTGAGGAGGGCGCGTATATGAATGCCTCTCTTCTATTTCAATTCCATAAAGGTACGATTAGAACGTAAAGGACATTATTCGTCTTGCATGCCCATATTAATTTCAATTCCATAAAGGTACGATTAGAACAGCCTATCTTAGCATAGTAGCCCGAAGAGCCTATCATTTCAATTCCATAAAGGTACGATTAGAACGCCCATTGACGAGCTGAAGGACGAGCTGCGGCTGATCTATTTCAATTCCATAAAGGTACGATTAGAACCTTGTCGATGCGGGCTAATGTGTTTTGTGTGATTCCATTTCAATTCCATAAAGGTACGATTAGAACTATCATTCCGGGAGGTCTTTCTTTCAGCACAGACTCATTTCAATTCCATAAAGGTACGATTAGAACGATGTTCTGAGCAGCAAGGTGTCGATATTGCAAAATTTCAATTCCATAAAGGTACGATTAGAACTTTCTGTTAAACTCTTTTACAAGCATCCTCTCCATCATTTCAATTCCATAAAGGTACGATTAGAACCTAAAAGCAGGAGGTGTAATACCTGCCTTAATCGATTTCAATTCCATAAAGGTACGATTAGAACTTGTAGGCAGTCTATAACGTGGATCCTTGATCAAATTTCAATTCCATAAAGGTACGATTAGAACTACCTGCTCCTTAGTCCGACAGACAAATACAAAGATTTCAATTCCATAAAGGTACGATTAGAACCTCAGACAAGATGCGTAAGCAATCATCCATCCGTATTTCAATTCCATAAAGGTACGATTAGAACCCGGCGTAGAGGTAATCTCGTTCTTTCCGACAACCTCCATTTCAATTCCATAAAGGTACGATTAGAACATGCGGTTTGGATCCCGCGGATGACGCTCCAACTATTTCAATTCCATAAAGGTACGATTAAAACCCATTGTTTTTAGATATATAATATCCTTATTTTCAATAGGATTTACGACTGCAAAGTTAAGAAATCTTATTGAAAAAATGTCGATGGGTGATTATATATTTTTATGAGTTCTGCGACAACCGTTATATTTATTGGTATTACAACAAGTCAAAGATCTAAATGATGCTTGGGAATGAGTGGATTTTTGTTGTGATAAGTCACATCGACAACTTCTTGTTACAAGAAATTGTCAGTTGACATCCTCTCTTTCCCAAGTATTTGTTTGTCCATATTATAACCTATCTTATTTGTGAAAATGATAATACTGTCCTCAGACTGGTCGATAATTCCTTTTATTTTCAGTTTCAGTTCCCTGAGTTTTGCTTCAGATAATTCACCTTCAAAAACGGAGTTTTGTATCCAGCACAGATATTGACGGCATAGTTTCAGCATTTTGCCGACACGTTTCTCGCCCACATCATAAACAACGATAACATACATATCACCAATACATTTTAAAAGGTTTGTATTCTTCTATCCCCAAGATATCTTTCAGCAGCTTGTAGCATTCCAACTTTATGAGATGCTTATAGCTTACATTGCGTCCTAAAGAACGGTGGCGGAATGTTTCGTCATAGCGTTCCTCCATAGCTTTTACAAATATCTTTTTGCCTTTCTCGTTTAAAAGACATTTGTTGAGTTTCTTGTCAAAGTGGTTGCTGCCTAAAGCATGCTTGTTTAGCACCTTGAAGATAACTCTGTCTACGATAATGGGCTTGAATATCTCGGATATGTCAAGACACAACGAATAGCGCCGTTCGCCGGGAGTGTGAAGAAAACTAACCGTCGGATTTAGCTGTGTCTGATGCACGGCTCGGAGAGTTTCTGTATAACACATCATGTTGCCGAAAGATATCAGTGCGTTCACTTCGTTTTCTGGCGGTTGCTTTGTTCTCGATCCCATATTGAAATCGTCGAGAATGATATCGAAGGCGGCATAATATGCCTGCCGGATATTTCCCTCAATTCCCATTATCTCATCCACGGCCTTGGCATCAGCTAAGGTGTCACTCAATTTCTTGATCGAATCGAGACCTTGTTCTTTGAATCATAATAATCCACTTTGATGCCATCAATCTCCACCTCCTCATACCGTGCCGTCCTCTGGGGATAGCTCGATTCATGCACCAGCTTCCCCTCATACACCAAGTCTGATTCTTGTTCCATGTTGATGCCGTTGGCAAAGAGCCATAGTTCCCTATGGCATACGAAATAATAGTTTATAAATGTACCTGAAATTCTCATATAAAAACTCACAAAAAATTAGTATCAGTAAGCTTATCCGTGTTAATGCCTTCATTGAAGGAATAAAGATCTTCCCAACTGTTAAGATAAAGAAACCCATATTTTTCGTAACCAAACGTATGAATTATATCATAATCTTTACCATAAGGATAGATACAAAATGAGAACTGACTCATTAAGCTGAGTATTTGTTTCATCTTGATATTGTTTTTTATAAAGTCTTCATCAGGTGCAGTTACTAACTCCTCAAAGAAATCCCATACCTTACGTCCGTCAACATTATCATTGTCTAAAAGCCCAAACTCATTAGCTATAGCAACCGCATTTCCCAACATAGAAGAAGGTATCTGTAACGGAACAAAAACTGTTACGTTTTTTTGATCAACAAGGCAAATAGACCGATTAATTTCAGGAAAGTTTAAAGTCTTAATTGCTTCATAAAAATCATGGATATTCTGAATATAAGCAGATTTATTCTGCTGCTTTATCTTACTCATGATCATATCATACAACTTGTCAAAATTCTTACTCGCAAGTATTTCTTTATATACTGTTGAGCCATCACTCGTTTTTGTCATAATTTCATATCGCTCATCCTTACCGTAAAGTGATTTTTCGGAGTCGCAATCAAACAAATAGAGTTTACAATTGTCCTTATTGCAATTACGATTAATTCGACCAGCCAGTTGTTCTTCACTGTCAATTAGCGACTTGTCTTTAAATCCGAGATCCATGTCTATGTCCACTCCTGCTTCTACAACTTGTGTGGTGATAAGCAGCAATTTACTATTTCTATAACATCTTGACTTCAAAGAAGATATTATCATTCTACGTCTTGGTTCTAGAATTGTCCCAGATAGAATAACAATATTATCAAAAAAGCCGTTTACTTCTTTTGCGAGAGAATAAAAAGTATTAGCTGTTCTTTTGGTGATAAACTCGACTATTGTAAAGACCCCATTCGCATTGTCTTTGTTTTCGGTAGAATATTGATACGATTTTTCTTCCACGACATTAAAAAGTTCCTTCAAATATGCTTCCTTTGTGTCATCATTTGGTTTTTCCTTTTCAAGAAGGGAGTAATCAAAAGATACCCTGTTGCAAAAATTGGGATTTCTAAAATATTTGTCTCTGTTTGGTACTAAATAGGTAAATGGGTCTTGCCTATCATTAGACATCAATAATTTTCCGATTTTTGGAAGTGTGGCAGACATTAAGATAAACTTCATATTGAAGTATTGTGCATACCATGAAATAAGGCAAATAATCTTATTCCACATTCTTGGTGTATACGATTGAAGCTCATCTATAATAACTACAGAATTGGCTAACCGATGAATAAGATAATTGCTTTCCTTTACATTTGTCTTTAGAATATTGAAAAATTTGATATGGGACATTAATGTTATGGGATAGTCCATAAACATCTGATCCAGATAATTAAGATACTGATCTTCATTCTCATTTTTTTCATCCGAACATTTTACTGGAGCTTTTGAGTGAATCTCTGCTATTTCATCGTCTTCAAGGCCAAGGGTTTCCTTAAGCGATTCATATGTTTGTGTAATCAGTGTCGTGAACGGGAAAACATAGAAAATGTTCTTAATGGAAGAATCTGCATCCAGCAATTCTCCTAAAGCCAACATGGACACATTGGTCTTTCCTGCCCCAGTCGGTGCATCTATGTAGAAAAGCCTTTCCCCAAGGTGATGGCGTATATTTGTTACGACATCATACGCCAAATCGCACCTTAGCTTGTTAAGACTCTCGTTGCATCTCTGGCTGACATCATGCTTCGGTTCTATACCTTTTTCCACAGAATCAAATACTTTGTGATTGTAGGCTTTGCTGTTATGAACATTATAAATAATCTTATCTCTAAGCACACTATTAATGAATCCTTTACCAGAATGAATGCTTTTCCAATTATTCATAAAGTGAGCGGTAGCAAGATAGTCTGATGCCGTCAACAAAGAGTAACAGAGTCTTACAAGTGCATAAACAGGATAATTGTGGTCTACAAGTTTCGACAAGTCATTAAAATAATCAAATGCATCGTCTATTCCGGACAAGAAATTATTAAACTTTTCCAACTTGTCCTCTGACATATTTATATTTAGAAATGATATGTATGGACTTAGATCATTGGATTTAATATTTGTCCAAAAGTCCATATTCTCACACTTTCCCAATTCGCTACTATGGTGCTTTGTAATAGTGTAGCTCATAAACAAGGCGACATTACAAAGAAAGACAATCTCTTCATTCTCAGTAAAGCTCTTATCTAACAGGTCGAAAACAGAAATTGCAAGATATAGGTAGGCACTTATAAGTGAATGGTTTGAGCCAAAATTATGAAGAACAATCTTCAGTTTTTGATTGTTCTTCATCTTGGTTTTTTGAAATTGGTCATTCAGCTTTCCCAAATCATGGAAAGCTATTGCGTCCCAAAATAATTGATAAACCATTTGGTGGACTCTAGCATCACAAGGCCCAATTGTAGATTTTTCGATAAGGCCTTTTATAATGCCATCCAAACCATTTGATGCAGAAATACCTTTGGCATATTTCATCGTAAGTACGCAGTGATCAACCAATTTTTCACGAGCGGACCTATTATCATTGGATATATGTGAATAGTAAATATCCGCATTTTTGATCAAGTTGCAAAAAAAAGCCTTATCGTATAATCTACCCATTATATCATTTGTATTATCTGTGAATCACCAATATCAAAAAATGCAGCAGAGCTGTCAACCGTCAATTCTTTACTGAATAAAATATTTGAATATACAAAATCTGCATAATCATATTGAAAGAGTTCTTCATTGAAGCCTACTGGCAATTTCTCAAAATAGATGAACGTAGGTTTTTCATCACGCTTTGCGAACAAGGACAATTTTACAATATATTTACTTACCGCATCATTCTTACGAAAAAGAGATGATATCTTAAAATCCCTGTTGAAATGGAAAGCTTTAAATTCAGAGTATTCTGTTGGATTGACCCACCAGACACCAAATTCGTTCTTACCCATATAAGGAATGTATTCGGCTCTATAAGACATTATGTTTTCATAAAGCCGTTTTTCCGTTTCATCATTTGTATTTAAAAGCAGGTAACACCTATAAGAAGGCTTGAGAAGAGTCTGCTCTTTGACTATCAGATTTCCTCCAGCTTCATTACTCGCAAACCCAGTACCATTATTATAAGTGATAATCTCTTTTGTATAGTTACCATTGTCACATTCCAATGGTTGTACGGCCACTTTCAAATCTCGGAGTTTACAGTAATATTCTGGCAAGACACCTTCTTTTTCATGCCCCTTAAGGCCAACGATGGCACCAAGTATTCCCAATAATGCAGGTTTGTGCAGCATATTGTAAGTCAGATAGATGCCATCGTTGATATCAGACTTCTTGAAGAAACCCATTTCTGCCTTCAAATCAAACGATATTAGTTTTTGATTTGACTTCATATTAAATATCGTATTGTTTGACTTCTTCGGTCAGATTCTTCAAAATGCAGGTTTGCTTATTATAGTAAACCTCCAAACTCTCAACGGAGGATTTGATATCCTCAAGTTTGTTTGTTAATGCCTTAAAATCGTACACATATTTCCCAGTCTCTTTCTCTTCCTCCAAGTTAATAAGTGTTGCAAAGCTGGGAAGAACCAACTTTGAACCTTCCTTGAGTTCTACCCAAACAAGCATCTCGTTCTCACATCCAGCTTTGGACGCAGAATCATACCATGTTACTCCACGGCGCATACCTACTTTCAGCTTGTCTATATCTGCGTCATTTAACTTTACACCTTCACCTACAATTTCAGAGATATCATCCAGATTACCAGGATTAATAGAGAAATGATGAAGGTAATGACCTTCTTCAAGTCTTGACTGTCGACCTATCGTAGTCATACTTTTTTCGGTATCAGGATCGTCATCTGTATTACTAGCCTTATTACTAAAAGGCGATGTAATCTGTTCTGTATAGATATAATTGTCTTTCCAAATATTCATGCCATGATTTATTTGTACCGGTCCATGAACAGAAATGTTGGTACAACCTGCAAATGTTGCACCAAACAACTTGACATCAATACATGACAAGAGGTTCTTGGCAACATCTTTTTTCTTAATTTTCGTCTTATCCTTAGGTATAGCTCCAAACAGATTCTCGTATCTTTCATCCAAAGACCTTGGATTTAGATTCTCGTTAAGGGTTTTCATGTAGAAAACATCAACATTTTCATAAGCATCCTTCAAATATTTTTTGATAGAATACTTGAAAGCTTTGTCTGTTGCATACACGATTCCGTTAGGAAGTGTGCGAGGCTGTCCTGAGAAATCTGCATTGTAATTTGAATTGATGGCTTTCACTATTGCGCAACCATACACTCTTTTTTTGAACTCTGCCATATTATACATGTTTTATTCATTAGTTGTATTATCATTTGTCTCATATATCACGCAAGGGCTGAAACAACCAGCAAGAAAGAACTTAAGCAATGGTTTCATTTTTACATCATTGCCGTATGCAAGTGTCTCTGATGCAAGTCTTTCAAACTTTCCTTTACGTTGGTAGTTTACTTTTATATCATGCTTGTAAATAGCTATAGACTGAGCAATTTCATCCTGTAGTTGAGACGAAGTGCTTTTCTGCAAGTAAGGCTCAAGCATGGCGTAAGTCTTGTTCTTTGCTTCGCTACGGTCTATAATGTATGATACAAGTTGACCGGCAGCAAAGGCAAGTTCTTCAGAACTATTGAGGGTTGCCTTGCCATTGGCAACGTCTCTAATTCTGTCTCTTAACTCTGTTACATTTTTTTTCATTTTTTTATTGTCTAAACGGTTAAACATTCCTTGAAGGCTAAACCATAAATTTATCTTTCTTTTTATATTGTTATTCCATTCACATCGTTTTTTTATTATCTCTGATTTGATGTTCGTTAGAATTGAATTGAACATCATGTCCTCAAACATGTTCTGGGTTATCGCCTTTAAATCAGATTTATATATATAAGCGTATACAGCTTGCCTATATTTGAGGATTAAATCAACCATCAGGCTACCTCCTTGTACAAACTCTGGCTTAGGAAGATCTCCAAAATAAGAACATGTGTAATCGTCATCTTTGATCTTGACCAAGGTATTGTTAAATATCATCTTTACCACAATTCTTTCAAAATCAAATATCGTCTTGATATTGATATCGGAATCCTTGTTGAATACTTTGTCTTTTACAAATCCTGACATTGTTACATTAGACACGGTTACAGGTTGACTAAGCTCATATCTAAACATTGGAACGAAATCAAAATCATTTAAGACCATCCCTGACCTTGTATTTGAATAGTTCAGAAGATAATAATCTGAAAGATATTTTATATTCGGACTTGAAAAGAGTTTTTCTAACAACTGACTGTACGATAATGGCTCCTTTTTATCGTTGAATATCTTCACGATAGCCGTATTTATTTCACGTTGGTCCACCACGATAGGGAGTGGATTGGGAAGACATTTCGATTTGCGTCTAAGCAGCTTGTCCAAATAGAACAAAGCCATAGCATCGTTTATTGAAAACCTTTGGCTTATTCCATTCTTAAGATAACATGTTTGATGTTTCAAAAAAGGTTTATTTTTATTGTATGCCGTAAAAAATCCAACTACTCCATGTTTCTTATCAGAAAGACCCTCCCCGTCCTCCTCGTTGAAAATGTTCTGCTCAATATATTCTTTATGTTTTTTTTCAATTTCTTCTATAGGAACACTTCTAAGATACAGATGAAGATAATCCTTTTCAGTTAATTGCTTATACGCCTTAAGTCTTTTCAAACACGAAATGATGTCCTTGAAGGAAGCGAAGAAACCTTCAATCTCCGCTTTATATTTATATGTTTGACTATCGTTAGCCTCTGACATGTTTAGATTATAGAGACGGATACAGTTGTCGTAATAATCATTTAGTCGGTCACTTACAACCTCAAAACGTTTCTTCCGTATTAATTGATTATTTTCTTTTATTTTATCGTTGTTTGTTTTGTCTTTCTTATTAAATGTCTTAATGCCATGAGATTGTTTATCTTTATCACTGAATTTAAAGTTGTAAGCTATTGCGAAAGGAGAACAAGAATGAATTTTCTGTTCCTTATCGAATCTCTTAACTTTATTCATCGTAATATATGTGGTTGCCTCTTGGTATCTTATACAATCCTTCCATAGTTTGATATCTTTATTTTTTCCATCGAAATAATCATAATTTTTACCCTTTTTAAGGTCTTTGTTAATCCAAACACCATTACTGTCAATATCAATAAAGACATGAAGCCCCTTATCTGGCTGACTTTTCCATTCCATAATGTTAGGAATGTCAGACATAAGATCATTCATAAAATTGATTAATTCTCTTATCATATTGTTTCTTTCTTTATTTCAATAAATCCAAATCCCTGTGAACATTGTTCTCCGATTCCTCCTTCACAAGCAATATTAATCAACTCCAGAGGTGCTTTCATGCGGAAGGTGCAGAGGTATCCACGCACTCTTGATTCGTATGGGGTATTGGCTTTTATCGTTATTAACTTTGACTTGACCTTATTGTCTGTCAATTCGAATGAAAACTCCTTGTCGTTCATATCAAATGGTTGCCCATGAATGCTCTCAAACCTTGCCAACAGTCCCTTTAGTATGCCTTGGGCAAATTTAGGATTGTCAGGAGATAAGTATTGTATTTTGTTGTCCTCATGCTGCTTAACACAAATAGGAGACAAGGCTTGGAAAGCCATTTCTTCGTGTAAAGGCGGCATGGGCATAGCCTCTACTCCAACAACATCAAATGCAACACGGTGTTCCTTATTGCCAATCGTAAAACTCTGATGGGCAAAGATTCCTTGAATGAATTCCAAGGTGCTTTTCTCGGGTATGAAACTAATGTACCATACTGCTCTTTCACCAATTATATTCAAACACCCAGCTTCAGGCAAAGGTCTTACTTTATCAAAGATGAAAGGTGAATAGCAAAATAGCTTAAACCTCTTGCTTCCATTCAATAGATAACCATTTTCGTGGAGCCATGATGCGTACTGCGTATCAGCTTGTGCTAATATGCGATAAATGACAGCAGACTGCTCGTATTGGTAATTAAACGGCAGTAGGTCACCGTATTTCCTGTTTATATTTAAGGTGATTTTGAACTTCATTAATAAATTGTTTGTGTATACAAATTTAGTTAATTTATTTTGTTTCGTCAACATTTTTCGCGAGAAAAATCTTGCAAACATTAAAAAAATGATGGTATTATTTTTAAACCAAATACCACTACTGTCAGGATAAAATCCAGGACATGTAGCCTAAGTTGTTGAAAATTAATTGAATATATCGTTCTTTGAATTTTTGGATTAAATTTTGTACTTTTACAGATGGGCCTCATATGGCTCTGATTTACTGTGATACGTACAAAAAAGACCATATTTTCTCAGATTATGTCTCTGGTTTCTCGTTATGACTTCCAGAAATGTGTTGACCGTTACAAGGGTGACTGGCATGCCAAAACACTTACTTGTATAGATCAGTTCAAGATTATGAGTTTTGCTCAATTCACAGACCGTTTAAGTCTCAGAGATATTGAGATGATTTGGAATAAAAAATCCGTGTAACTTAAGTGGTTACACGGATAAACCTTGGTTATAGGAATAAACCTTGGCTATGGAAATAACCCTTGGCTATAGGCATAGACATTGGTTTTCTTACTCCTTGATGTTTGGCTCCTCAAGTCCGAGGCCTTTCTTCTTGTCTACAACCTTGAGGAAGAGGCCGATGACGAGGGCGGCAACGCCGAGGCAAGCAAGCATGACGAGGGGAGCGGTGTAGTTGAGCTGTGTGGGGTCGGTCACACCCTCGTTGGTGGCTGTGAGCACCTTGCCTATGAGCAGCGGGAAGAGCCAGAGGCCGATGTTCTGAATCCAGAAGATGAGAGCGTAGGCCGAGCCGATAACCTTTGCGTCAACGAGCTTAGGCACACTGGGCCAGAGCGATGCGGGCACGAGAGAGAACGAGGCACCGAGCACCAGGATGGTCATGTAAGCAATGACCACGCCGCCTACCTCGTTGCCCTTGAAGGCAGGAAGCACGAAGGCGAAGGTGAGGTGACAAGCGATGAGCAGGAGTGAGCCAAGCACGAGCATGGATGCTGCCTTGCCCTTGTGGTCCACATAGTTGCCGAGCACAGGTGTGATGCCTACGGCGAGGAGCGGGAACACGGCAAAGATCGACTCTGCCGACTGACGCATGTAGCCCATGTAACAGTAGGCTACGAGAGCCACGATAGAAACAACGAGCATGGAGTGTTTGGCTGCCTTGTTGTTCATGAAGTTGAACATGAAGGCTGTAGCAGCCACAACGAGCATGATGACATACTGCACGATGGTCACCGATGGAGAAGCCCAGAACGAGTCAGCGGGCACCTCTGTGAACGTGAGGTTACACTGCAACATGTTTACGGCATACTTCTGGAAGGGGAAGATGGCAGAATAGTAGAGCACGCAGAGCAGAGACACGAGCCAGAAACCGCTTGATGTGAGGATCTGTCCGAGGTCGCTGATCTTGAACGGGTCATCTTTCTCTTCAGCCTCACCTGTCTGCTCGTCCAGCTTCTTGTCCATGAAGAAGTAGACCACGAGCATGATGAGAGCGATGCAGAGGAGCACCACGCCGAAAGCCACTGAGCGTGACACGCTCACCTCTCCTCCGAGCTTGGCGAAGAAGGGTGAGAAGATCATACATGTGGCCACGCCAAGACGGGCGAGCGCCATCTCCGATCCCATGGCGAGCGCCATCTCGCGGCCTTTGAACCATTTCACGATGCCTCGCGACACGGTGATGCCGCCCATCTCAGCGCCACAGCCGAAGATCATGAAGCCCAGGGCTGCGAGCTTTGCCGATGCAGGCATGCCCTCATAGAAGGGCGACACGCCCAGCTGCTCGAACACGGGTATGTGGTTAAGGTTCTCTGTGAACCATGTCTGGGCGCTGCTGCCGATGAAGCTGTCGCTGATGGCGTACCATTTGATGCAGGCACCGACCAGCATAACGGCTCCTGAGAGCAGAGCTGTGAAACGCACTCCCATCTTGTCGAGAATGATTCCCGCAAAGATAAGGAAGAACACGAACACGTTAAGGAATGTCTCTGATCCCTGCATTGTGCCGAAGGCATCAGAGTCCCAGCCGCGCTGCGACTGCATAAGGTCTTTGATTGGCGACAGGATGTCCATGAAGATGTAGGCACAGAACATCGCGAGTGCCAGAAGTAGAAGTGCAGACCAACGAAGGGCTGCTGAGTCACGTAGAGTCTGTTTCATTTTGGTATTTATTACTTATTATTTATTACTTATTATTTGTTACTTATTATTTATTACTTATTATTTGTTACTTATTATTTATTATTTATTATTTATTATTTGTTACTTATTATTTATTACTTATTATTTGTTACTTATTATTTATTACTTATTATTTATTACTTATTATTTATTACTTATTATTTGTTATTTGTTATTTATTATTTATTATTTATTATTTGTTACTTATTACTTATTATTTATTGGTTATTATTTGGCTTCATCTTTTTGGTTATTGATGAGAGGATTTTTCCGATTTCTTCTGAATCTTCTTTTATAGACAGGTATTGCTTTTCGTTCAAGTATTCTGTCTTGTATAAGAGTTCTATCCAGTATTGGGTTTCTCTGCATTCTTTTGCGGCTATGTATAGTTTAGAAACGAAGTCAGCTCGGCTTATTGCTGCTCTCGATTCTGCGATGTTGGCTCCGATGCTTGTGCCAGAGCGCAGAAGTTGCTTGCTAAGCACATGTTCCCTTTTATCATCGCGCAACCACTTGTAAAGATTGACAATCCTTACAGCAAAAGCCATGGCTTTGTCGTTTAGTAATATGCCTGCTCCGTGCATAATCCATCAAATTATAACTAATAACTAATAAATAATAACTAATAACTAATAAATAATAACTAATAACTAATAAATAATAACTAATAAATAATAAATTACTTAAGCCAGCGGTCCAACCATCCAAAGAACGTGCGCTGCCAAAGAATGCCGTTCTGTGGTTTCAGTACCCAGTGGTTCTCATCGGGGAAGATGAGGAGCTCGGCGGGTATGCCACGCATGCGTGCGGCGTTGAATGCTCCGAAGCCCTGGTTGGCGTTTATGCGGTAGTCTTTCTCGCCGTGTATGCAGAGGATGGGCGTGTCCCACTTGTCGACGAAGCGGTGAGGCGAGTTCTCGTATGTGCGCTTAGCGTTGTTTGTCTGGTCGCGGTTCCAGTAGGCATCCTCATACTCCCAGTTAGAGAACCAAGCCTCCTCTGTGTCTGTGTACATCGACTCAAGGTTGAAGGCACCGTCGTGGGCAATGAACGCCTTGAAGCGCTTGTTGTGATGGCCAGCGAGATAGTAGACAGAGAAGCCTCCGAAACTTGCGCCCACACATCCCAGCTTGTCCTTGTCAACGAACGGCAGGTTGTTTGCGGCATCGTCGATGGCTGTGAGATAATCGTCCATGCACTGTCCGGTCCAGTGGCCGCTGACCTGCTCGTTCCACTCTGAACCGAAGCCCGGCAGTCCGCGACGGTTAGGTGCAATCACCACATAGTCGTTTGCCGCCATAATCTGCATGTTCCAACGGTAGCTCCAGAATTGGCTCACAGGGCTTTGCGGGCCACCCTCGCAGAACAGCAGAGTGGGATATTTCTTGTTCTCGTCGAAGTGGGGCGGCAGGATCACCCAATACTGCATCTCCTTGCCGTCGGTTGTCTTCACCCAGCGCTCCTGCACCTTGCCGAAGGCGAGCTTGTCATAGAACAGCTTGTTCTCGAAGGTCAGCTGCTGCACCTTTGTCTTCTTTGCATCCTTGCCGGGAGTTACCACATACAGCTCGTCGCCTTGCTGGAAGCTATGGCGAGATGCCAGCAGCTTGTTGCCGTTGTTGAGGAGCTGCACAGAGCCGAAGTCGGCCCAGTCGTCGGTAAGCTGCTTCACCTCACCTCTCAGGTTTGTCTGGTAGAGGTTCTCGCAGGCGTGCCACACACCTATAAAATATAAGGTACGCGAGTCGTTGGCCCAGCAGAAATCGTCAACGTTTGAGTCGAACGTCTCGGTCACATAGTTTTTTGTGCCATCGGCGAGCGTATATACGCACAGGCGGTTACGGTCGCTCTCGTAGCCGTCGCGAGCCATGCTCTGCCATGCAATGTAGCGTCCGTCGGGCGAGAACTTCGGGTTCACATCGTAGCCCATGTTCAGGTCCTCCTTCTGGTGGTTGATAGCCTGTGTCTTCATTGTCTTTGTCGGGTCAAAGTCGACGGGCTTATAGTTGGCGGGCTTGCACAGGTTGCGTGTGTTGCCCGTGGCGATGTCGTAGAGGAAGATGTCAGAGTCGGTAGACACGGCATAGTTGACGCCTGTCTTTTTGCGGCAGGTGTAAGCGACAAATTTAGAGTCGGGACTCCAGTTGAGCTGCTCCACTCCTCCGAACGGTGCCATGGGACACTCGTAAGGCTCGTCTTTAAGCATGTCTACGCCTTCGTCAACACCCTGCTCTGTGACGTTTGCCACGAAGGGGTGGGGTATGCTCTCCACATAATGGTCCCAGTGGCGGTAGTTGAGGTCTGTAACCAGACGTCCTGTTGCCAAAGGCAGATCCTCGGGGTTCTTCTTTATGCTCTCGTGATAAGGCAACGACTTGATGAGTATGACCTTCTTGCCGTCGGGTGAGAACTTGAATCCCTCGATGTCGATGTCGCTCTTTGTGAGCTGTCGGCGGTCGGTGCCGTCGGGAGCCATAGACCATAGCTGTCCGTCTGTGAGGAAGGCAATGCGCTTGCCGCCCTCAATCCACGCGGGGTCTGTCTCGCTCTTTGCCGATGTGGTGAGCACGGTCTGTTGCTTGCCGTCGGCAGTCTGCGTGTAGAGCATCTGGTGGCTCTTGTTCTGTTTCACACTGTAGTAGCCCACCTGGTATGCCACCGTCTTGCCATCGGGCGAAGCGGCGGCACCACCAATGCGTCCCATGGCCCAGAGCGCCTCTGGTGTCATGCGGTCGTTGGTGGTCAGAGAGGTGAGGTCTGTTGTCTTTCCAATCATTGTTTGTGCGTTAGCGCCGGCGCAGCCCATTATGGCAGCAGCGGCTAAAGATAGGGTCTTAAACATGATGTTGTTGTTTTTTTTTAGGTAGACAGGTGGATAGACAAAAGACGAGCAGACGAGGAGATATGCTCACGAGGTTTCCCGTTACATAAAGATACGCATATCTCCCTGTCTGCCCGTCAAAGGTCTGCTTGTCTACTTGCCAAGCATATTCTTTTTACGTTGTAGCTCTTCACGCTGGCGCTGCAGCTCTTTCTGCTGCTCCTGCATGGCTTGCAGACGTGCTGCCAGGCCGCTGAGCTTCTGCGGTTTGTTCTTGTTCTCCTCGTAGCGTGCCTCAAGAATGGCGAGCAGCTTCTCGTCGTTGGTTGTCTTGCGCAGTGCCCACATGATGGCGGCGCTGAAGAAGAGGCTGACGAAATAGTAGAAGTTAAGACCTGCCGAGTAGTCGTTGAACATGAAGAAGAACATGAGCGGCATGAGGAACATCATCCACTGCATCATCTTCATCTGCTCAGCCTGCTGTCCTACCATCTGGTCGCGCTGCTGACGCATGGTCATCCACGAGTAGAGGAGCTGCGACACGCAGAACAGCACGCAGGTGAGCGACAGGTGGTCGCCCAGCAGCCAGATGTTTTGGTTCCACTCGAAGATGGGGTCATAGGTCGAGAGGTCATGGATCCATAGGAAGCTCTCGCCGCGCAGCTGTATGGCGTTAGGCACGAAGTTGAACATCGCGATCCAGATAGGCATCTGTATGAGCATGGGGAGACAGCCAGAGAGCGGGCTGACGCCATACTTTGAATATTCTGCCATCATGGCCTGCTGCTTCTGCATCTGGTCCTCAGGCTTGTTGAGATGCTTGGTGGCCTCCTCCAGTTTCGGTTTGAGCACACGCATCTTTGCCGAGCTCATGTAGCTCTTCTTTACCAACGGATAGGTGATGAGCTTCAGAAGCAAGGTGATGAGAATGAGCACGATGCCCATGTTGATGTTCAGACCTGTGAGGAAGTCGAACACATAGAGCGTGAACCAACGGTTGATGATGCGGAAGAGCGGCCAGCCGAGGTAGACGAGGCGCTGCATCTCCAGATCCTTGCCAAAGGCACACTCCTTCTCCACGCTCTGCAACAGACGGAAATCGTTGGGGCCGAAGTAGAAGTCAAACTCTGACGGTGTCTTGCCTGAAGGGTCGAAGAACGACTTCAGGTTTGCGTTATAATGCTTGAGGTAGCCGGAACCCTTCTCCTGAGGTTTGCTCTTGAACTGTGCGTTAGCCTCAAAATCGTTCTTGGCAATCATCACAGCCGAGAAGAACTGGTTCTTGAAAGCCACCCAGTCGGTCTTCTCGTCGATGGTCTTGTCGTCCTCACCCGTTTCGCTAAGGTTCTTGGCACCGCCGTCGCTCAGGTGATAGGTGAGCGTTGTGTAACGGTTCTCGAAGGTGAAGCCCTTCTCCTGCTGACGGCAACGGTCCTCCCATGCTATGTCAATGGTGTTGGTGTTGGGAGCGAACAGACCCTGCAAGCCGTTAGCCTGCAGCTGCATGTGCAGCATATAGTCTTTGCCGAGCACATACTTGACGGTGAGGGTCTTGCCCTCGCCAGCCACAGCTGTGAAGGTGGCGGTAGAGTCGGTTGTCTCTGTAGCCTGGAAGTAGAGGTCGTCGCTGTTGATGTTTGTCTCCTTTGCAGCGAGCATAAACTTAAGGCTCTGGTCCTTTTTGTCGAACAGCGTCACGTTGGCGTTGCCCTCGCGGTCGGTGAAGTTTTTGATGACAGCTTTCTCCACTGTCGCACCCTTCGTTCCGATGGTCAGCTCCACCTTACTGTTCTTCAGCACCACTGCCGAGTCGGTACCCTGCAGCGCTTTATGGAAGAGAGCTGTGGAGTCGGCCTCCACTGCAGCCTTGGCCTCTGCGGCCTTCTTCTCTGCGGCAACTTTCTGTGCCTCAATGGCTTTCTGTTGTGTCACGGCGGCAATAGAATCTTGTCTTGCCGCCTCTGCCTTCTGTTCAGCCGATGGCTGAGACCAGATGCTGAAGCCTATCAGCACGGCAGCGATGAGCACAAAGCCGATGATGTTGTTTTTGTCCACGGTTTTTCTTTTTCTTTCTTATTGTTGTTTGAGTTTTTATTTCTTCTTGTTCTCTATAGCCGTCTTCACGAAGTCGACAAACAGGGGGTGGGGGTGCAGCACGGTGCTCTGGTATTCGGGATGGAACTGTGTGCCTATGTACCACTTGAGTCCCGGAATCTCCACAATCTCCACGAGGTCGCTCTCGGGGTTGCGTCCCACGCACATCATGCCGGCCTTCTCAAACTCCTTCTGGAAGTCGTTGTTGAACTCATAGCGGTGGCGGTGACGCTCCTGTATATGTTCCTTCTTATAGATGTTGAACACGCGCGAGCCCTGCTTCAGCACACACTCGTAGGCACCGAGACGCATGGTGCCACCCATGTTGGTGATGTTCTTCTGCTCCTCCATGATGTCGATAACGTTGTGTGGCGTCTTCTCGTCCATCTCGCGGCTGTTGGCGTCGGCG
>OCIU01000971.1_pt1 | contig 21818 bp, 19 predicted proteins | sample 1538471 | NCBI WGS metagenome assembly OCIU01 (sample SAMN04571693, study PRJEB22368) | human gut metagenome | biome: human gut; material: stool | host: Homo sapiens | place: Luxembourg | collected 2012-06-01 | reverse complement strand
GCGACCAGCCCTGCGCGGCTTCGATGCTCACGGAATTGACCTTGACAGCGCCGAAGGAATTGTTGACGATCTTCGCGTCGGTCGCAGTAGAAACCGTTCCATCCGTGCCAACAGCGATGGGCAGAACGGTCGGAACAGTGACGCTCATTTTGGTGGCTGCGGGGTCGCCGCCAATGCTGCCGTCCGCGGTGCTGGACAGAGTAACAGACGAAGTGCCCGTGCCGCCAGAGGTATCAACCGTGTTGGCAGCGGAAGCGGAAATGGCGAGGGATGCGAGCATACAAATTGTGAGAACGAGGGAAATGATTTTCTTGGTGTTTTTCATGGTAAAATCTCCTTTTTTACTGTTAATTTTTGATAGTGATATTGATGATTGCCCCGGCCGTGCCGATGATCTCGCCGCTGACCGGGTCAAGGTTGTGAAAATACGCGGTACACTCGTATGTACCGGCAGGGAGCGCGACGTCGAGCTTTGCACGCTCAATTTTGCTGCCAACGGCAATCGCGCCGGATTCGTAAATCTGTTCGCCCGTGTCATTGCGGACAATCTGGACCTTTTGTGGATAATTATTGATGCTCTCGTTGACCAGCATCAAGTTTCCCTCCGAAGAACCGTCCTCAAAGATTGGGGCGGTGTTGGCCGAAATGTTAATCATGCCCTCGGCTACTTTTTCGTTCAGACGTGCTTCGATCTCCTCCGGCGAAAGGTTATCCCAACCGCCCTCAGTGGCAGACGAATCATAAACGATTCCGGCTTTGGCGCGGGCTTCTTCCTTTGTCATGGGAGAGCGGAGCGTAACGATGATGAAAATGATCGCGCCGATGGCAACGGCGGCGAGAACGCCAGCGCCGATCCAGACGGGCGTGCGCGGGTTGGACGTGTGTTTGGGGTGGTAATTCATGTGTGAATCCTCCTAAATATAATTGTCAGGGCGGCACCACCAGACGGTGCAGTAATGCTCTGTGGTGCATATCAGTGTTCGGGCGATTTGATCGCGTCCTTTGCGGCCTGCCGTTTTGCTTGACGCTTATAGGCTTCCTCCCGGATTTTCAGTGCATCGAAAACTACGCGCTTGACTTCTGCGACACTCGGCATTTCGCCGGGAAAGAAGTCCTTCAGTTCCGCGCCGGTAAATGTGACCTTCAATTCCGGGGCTTTCTTCGGCTTGATAATGGACGTGATCTTGCTTTCATCGACCTTATGTGCGGGGGCCAGAGAGGGCAGGTTTTTCTGCATCGTGTCCGCATGGCGGCTGGCCTCCTTTAGTGCGGTGGCCTGCGCCATGGAGGGAACGATCTGTTCTTTCTTCATAACGTCAACGACCTTCGTTTGCTCGTCCGGCTTCAGATACGCAAGCTCGACCGCCGTGTTGAACGGCAGCTTTTTATCATCTACTTGCTGTTTCAGTTCTGGAACAAGGTCATTGATTTTGACAAGCCGGTTGACCTGATTGCGGCTGATACCCATATCTTCAGCAACAATCTGGTCGGTGCGCTTCTTCGGTTCAGGGCTTGTAAGCTGCTCCATTTTGCTGCGCCGTCCGGCTTTTCGTGCAAGGGCTTCCATCTTCATTTTTGCGGCGCGGGCAAGCTCGGACGTTGGAATGTCCATGCGGTGCAGATTGCCGTCAACGACTTCAACACGCGCAGTATCGTCGTCCACCTGCGCGATAATGACCGGCACAGGATAATTCAGGCGGCTTGCAATGTCGTGGCGGCGGTGGCCGGAGATCAGTTCAAGACCGCCTTTTTCACGCGGCCTTGCTTTGACCGGCTCATTGATGCCGTTGTCGCGGATGGATTCGTACAGTTCGATGTAGTCCTTGACCTCGCGGTTAACCGAAAACGGATGATCGAGGAACTGATAGAAATAGGCCGGATGCAGGCGCATGGAAAAGCCTTCGCCCTCCTTCGGAATAGGCAGACTGTTCAGTGCTTTTTCATCCGGGTAATCCAGACGGTCCTCGAAAATCTGCGTCACGCGCACACCCTTCTGCTCACCAAGACCTTTCGGCGGGTCTGCGGCTTTCGGCGGCGTGATGGGGTCATGCAGCTTTCCGCCCAGCATAATTTTTGCGGACGGTTCTGCTTTCTGCGCAGGCGGCGGCACTGGCTTATTCAGCGGCGGCTTTTTCTCGTCGGCAGCCTTTATGGGCGGCTTGACTGCTGCGCCGGACTTTTCTGCACCGCTCACAGGAGCGGTATCCTTGGCGCTGACCTTGCCGGGAATACTCGCTGGCGCGTCCGGCTTTTTCACTTCGACCGACGTTGGCGGGATAGTCGCACCGTTTTTTCCTTCTGGCTTTTTGTGGCCATTTTCAGGAATGACCTTTGCAGCAGGTTTCTCCAGCGGCTTGGCTGCCGCGCCGGGCTTTTCTGTGCTGCTCACAGGGGCAGCATCCTTGCCGCTGACCTTGCCGGGAATATCCGTTGGTGCGTCCGGCTTTTTCGCTTCGGTCGCTGCTGGCGGGATGGCCGCGTCGGTTTTTCCTTCTGGCTTTTTGGAGCTATCTTCAGGAATGACCTTTGCAGCAGGTTTCTCCAGCGGCTTGGCTGCCGCACCGGGCTTTTCTGCGTTGCTCACAGGAGCGGTATCATTGCCGCTGACCTTGCCGGAAATATCCGTTGTTGCGTCCGGCTTTCTCGCTTCGGTCGCTGCTGGCGGGATAGTCGCACCGTTTTTTCCTTCTGGCTTTTTGTGGCCATTTTCAGGGATGACCTTTGCAGCGGGTTTCTCCAGCGGCTTGGTTGTCATATCGGGCTTTTCTGCGCCGCTCACAGAAGCGGTGTCCTTGCTACTGACCTTGCCGGGGATATTCGCTGGCGTGGCCGGCTTTTTCGCTTCAGCGGGTGCTGACGGCGATTTGACCGACGTATCAGGCTTTTTCGCATTGCTTACCGGAGCAGAGCCTTTGTGTTTGTCTGTACCGGGAGCATCTGCTTTTTTGACTTCTGCGGGCGGCGGTGTGCCGGACTTATCCTCCGGTTTTTGGGGTGCAGCCGCAGAAGCGGGCTTTATGCCGTCGTTTTTATCCGGCGGTTTCTCTGTTTTGGGCGGTGCATTTGGCAGCTTTGCGGCGTCGGATTTCTTCTCCGGCGCTGTCTGGTTGCCAAGTTTCGTTTTTTCTTCGGGCATTGTGTTCCTCCTTTATCGAAAAATGGGTACAAAAATGCGCCCCAAGTTGGGACGCAAAACAACGCGCAGATTTACCGGCCACGGTCTGCGCAGACGGCAGCGCGATAGTAAGAATCTATCGTGACTGGCGCCTGATACAGTGCGGCAAGCAGATACGCGCGGATGTTACGGATGGGTGTGCTGGTTTTCTGCATACAGTCCAGCACATAGGTGATATGGAAGCGGTCAAGCTGCCCAAGGCGTTCCCGGACAGCGGCAATGGGAATCTCCTCGCCGCCGATACGAACGCTGGGCTTCGACGTACAAAGCGTATCGGTCAGCAGCTCGATGATGGATTTGACGGACGTTTCACCGTACTCGGTAATTAGAATTTCGTAGTCCAGCTTTTCATAGAGCTGCTTTCTGCAATCGAATCGGTCGTATCCATCCGGCGGCGCTTGCGCCGGATAGATAGATGGATCAGGATAGCTCAAATCAGGATAGATATTATCTAAATAACTTGCTTCCCGTTTTGGGAAGTCTTGACTTCCCAAAAGCGGAAGTCTGGAAGTTTGTTTTTGGGAAGTCTGGATTTCCGAATCCGGGAAGTCTGAAATGGGCGCAGAAAGGGGAGTTTCCGGTACATCGGTCGTGGTGAATTTTTTGACGTAAATCTTTGCTGGACGGCCTTGCCCCTGCTTCACGCGCTCGATCAGGCCGAACCCGTCCTTGCCAGTGTCCAGCTCGGCCAGCAGCCGAACGGCCTTATTGTGTCCGCACATGAGGTCAGTTTGAATCTCGTCGAGCGTGTAGTAGATGTAGACGCGCCCCAGTTCGTCATACCAGCCATGTTTGGCGGATAGCCCCATGCGGTCGAGCATCAGACCGTAAAGCAGCTTTGCGTCGGTGGAGAGCGTTTTGAACCTTTTGCTGCGCACCAACAATCTGGGAATCCGGAAGTAGCTGAATTGTTCGGATTCTTCGCCGTAAAAGTAGGAGAAATTGACTTGCGTTTGCATGAAAATCACCTCGATATGCGGAATTTGGACAATAAAAAATGGACATTCACGTTTTCACATAAATGCCGGAGTTTTGATTGTGGCGGGCATCGATACAACTGTATATAAAACGGGCAGAAGCGCTCGCAGGAAAATACGGGTATTGTCAAGCACTGAGCATTTAATTGAAAATTATATAATTAGTGGTTTCTTGTTGCACAATTCGACCGGAAATTATATAATTAAAGTAGTTAAAACCTTGGAGACAACACCGTGCCGCGAAAAGCCAGTATAAGATCATAATGTTTACGGAAAGGAAAAAAGATGCTTAAAGATGAGATTGCTGACCAGTTAGTCTATGCAACGGTGAAAATATCTAGTAAGAATGATTTGAAAAGCTGGTCGGGTACAGGTTTTTTTATGACTAGACCGTATGCAGACAAAGCAAATGTTATTAAAATGGTTACGAATAGGCATGTAATGGAACATGCTAAAATGGCAGATATTACACTGACCAGAGCTAATCCAGATGGGACACCCAATAATACGGAACATGTAACGCTCCATTTTGATGGCGTTCAAACGTTTTGCCAATACCATTCTGACCCAGCAATAGATGTTTGTGTTGTTGATATTCAAGAGGGACTAAAAGCACTTGAGGCTGAGGGCATAATGGCTTACTTCAAATGTATAAGTACAAATATGATAGTGACTGATTCTGGCTTAGAGTCTCTGACGCCCATTGAAGACGTTATTATGATAGGGTATCCAAATGCAATTTCGGATACGACTAATAATAGGCCCGTTGTAAGAAGCGGAATAACTGCTACTGACCTAAAACTGAATTACAATGGAAAATTCGAATTTATGATTGACATGGCATGTTTTCCAGGATCGAGCGGATCACCAGTATTTTTGCGGAAGAACGGGTTGGAAAAGGAAACAAATGAAGATTCTTCAGTTACGCTGGCTATTAAGCCACAATATGCATTTTTAGGGATACTATATGCAGGACCAACAATAACAGTGGACGGGAATATTGTTGTTAAAGATATTCCCACGGCAGCCGTTTCTATGGCCGAGATGCAGACTATGATGAATTTGGGATATGTCATAAAGGCAGAAAAAGTGTTGGAGATGATCATGTGAGACTTATTTTAAGATATAATGAACCTACATATTAGCAGCGACCTAGAATCCAATGTTGCTTGCATTGCGTCCGGGAATATAGCTCATTTGCCCGGCATTTGCGTTGCATCCTCAAAATTATGACCGTAATACAAAAGACACTTTTCCTTGCTGCGGGGCAGCCGAAAAAGTGTCTTGTATGAAAAGGACATAACACTATGTTTTCTCAATATTCTTGTTTTCTCTACATTTTTTAAGAATTTTGGGTGCATATATCTGAACCATTCGGGAGAGCGTTCGGTTCGCATCCGAGAGGTCGAGAGTTCGAGTCTCTTCAGGTCCACCAAAATGTTCGGAATTTTCTTGTTTTCACAGAAGATTCCGAACTTTTTATATATCTTCAAAATTAGGCACTCTCAACACCTGTAATTTTCCCGCCGTTCGGTTCGCATCCCACAGAAAGCCTTTGAAATTCGTCGAAAGAAATGCGAAATTCGATTTCAAGATGATAGTCCCGCGAGACATAGACGGCTTTAATGAGCTGCGACACGATCATTTTCTTTGCTTCAAAGGAGCAGCTATCATACAGATCCGCCCAGCTTTCCAGCTTTTCAAATTCGGCCTGCTCCTGCGCGGCGCTTTCGAGTTGACGTTCCATGTCGGCTTTTTGTGCTTCAACCTCCTGTGAAAGCTCTGCGATTTCTTCTTTGCATTTAGCAACAAGGCTGTTCAGCAGGTCAACATCCAGACGGCTTTTACCGCGAATGACGTTGATTGTTTCGGCCTCATAGTCGGAAAGCTCCCTTTGCTTTTCCTCCAGCCGCATGGCAGACATTTTGTAGCGGCTTCTGGCAAACGCTGTGGCCTTTTCGTGCTGCTCGGCTATCAGACTATCCTTGGCAGAAACGCGGATTCTGGAGAGCTGATAGCGTACCAGAGCGTCCACAATTTCATCCAGCTTGATAACGCCGTAGCCGGATTGACCGTCGCAGAGGTCGGGATGCCGGGCCTTAAAATGGCATTGATAACGGCTTTTGACCTGATTGCGCACGGTTCCATCTTTACGGATATACTTCTTGCCGGAGGTCGTCAGCGTCAGCCGGTTTTTGCAATGCCCGCAGAAGATGTTCCCTACCAACAGAGAACTGCCGCGCAGATTCAGCGGCGTATCCGCATGGTGCGTTGTACGTTTTTCCATTAACTCCTGCGCTCGTTGAAAGGTCGCTTCGTCCACGATCTGAAGCTCTGGAATGATTTCTGATTCCGCGTTTCCATTTGAAATCACGCCCATGTATAGCTTGTTCTTTATCATACGGACGATTGTTGTATTCGGAATCATGGAACCATCTGCGCGGCGAATCCCATTTTCCAAAAGGTAGTGGGAAATCCGTTGAGCGCCGCAGCCTTCGTTGACGTATTTGTAAAAGATGAAACGCACGATTTCTGCGGCGTCCTCGTCGATTACAAAATCATTGACCTCTTGATTCTTCTTATTGATCCGTCCCTGCTTCTGGAGCTTGTAGCCAAATGGTACAATGCCGCCGGTGAAGCAGCCGTCCTTTGTAAGCTGCTCCATGCGGGTTTTCACGCGCACGGAGGTTTTGATGCTCTCGCCGGATGCCTGCCAGTAACGGATATAGTTAAGCAGTTTGTCCACATGATTGTCAAATCTCTGCTGCCCCTCTATGGCGCTCCAAACTTCGATGCCGTTGCGGACAAACCATTCTACCACAAACGGCGTTTCATCATCTCTGCGCCCAAGACGGTCAAACATATAGACCAGTAGAACGTCAAACGTTCCGGCAACAGCTTCCTGCTGCAACTCCTGCATGGCGTCTCGGTCTTTGGCGGATTTTTTGAAACCTGACACGCCTTTTTCGTAAAATTCGTTTTGCAATACCCAGTCAGGGTGCGCGGCAATAAACTCCCGGCAGAATTGACGCTGCATGGGAATATCGTCTTTTTCAACCTGACCGATTGTAGACACGCGATATAGACAATTTACTCGTTTTTTCTGTTCCATAACATACACTCCATTCTAAGAAAACGTGTGTATGTCCTTGTTCTCTATTTGATTTTCAAGGTACATTTTATAGAATAATTATATCATATTTCAAGAAAAATTCAACTTTTATGTTCTTTTTCAAAAAAGCCATACGCATAAAGAGAGCGTTTCAGCTTCTCAGAAGTGTGCCGCTCGTCCTGCACCGCATATTTCACGGTGATCGTCACGCCGCTGAAAAACAGAGTTTCCTTGTGGGATTTACGGTCAGCCTCTAAGACTTCTTCTTTCATAGAAGTACCTCCAGACTTATTTTTTCTCAAAGGTCAAAGCAGACGGCGGCAGCAAACCGCTCCATAGGCGTTCCACCTCCCTCCATGCTCATGGCGGGGCGTTCCATTCTGTGACGTATGGCTAACGCAAGTATCATTGTTCTTTTGTATATGGTTGTCGCACGCTCCAGCCATGGAGCGCTCACAATGCAGGCGGTTCTCGCTCCGCGCCGGATTCTGCTCCGGCGCATCCTCGCGCACCCATTGGCTCGCACATACAAAAACGTATCTGTTAACCCTATTCAGTTGTCAAGCGGGATTGTCAGCCCGCAAAAGCGTATTCAAAATAATGCGCTTTTCCAGAATGGCAATCGGGGACATTGCTGCGGACGGTTGTCCCGCAGACTGGACAGACCTGCCCGTCTTACGCAAACGCCATGCCGCATAACCACATAGGTTTCAGATTGCGAACGAATTACGTCTCACCGTGGGACGTAATTCGACAGATTAGGACTCAAATAATGTTCAACACGGTTACCCCTGCCGGTCTGCCCATAGCTTTGCTGAGATCAATGAAATCAGCTCCTTTGCAGTGGGTGGTTCCTCAATCCAGTATGCACGCAGCTCTCGCCTGCGACCGTTTTGCCAAATGTCTTTGGCTGCGCGGTTTAACGCCCGCGAAACTGCTTCGTTGGTGCGTTTTCCTGTCCGCTTGCGGACTTCATTGCAGATGAAGTGCATTTTCGGCATATTTGGTTGATGATCGATTGCAACGTCAATCGCATGACATAAAATGCAGTAACATTCTTTTCCGCGTGTCTCGACGATGGAGTATATAGCGTTCTGAACATCTTTCATGTTATACATTCCTTTCCCGTTCGAGCTGATATTAGCATAATACATTTTTACATACTTTTCAGGTTTTTTGACAAACTTTGACCTACGTAGACAAACTTTGACGAACAAAAATAAAGCAGCGAGCTAAACTGTTCCGATTATACCTTCCATCCTATGATCTGCGCTGATTATACGATTAGATAAAAAGAAAAGGCTTCAAAATACAATGGGAAGTCATTTTAAAGCCGTTGCCTGAAGATGAAAAGAACCCGGCTGCATAATTTACGCAACCGGGTTCTTTTGGAAGATTGGCAATTGTACCTTACACGCTACAAGATGGGGGAAAATCACATGTCGGAATCTTTTGGATGCCTGTCCGCTTCTGTTTTGCTGTCCAACTCGTTGTGCCGCATGGGACGCATCGGCTGATAGGCAAGGCCAAAGCAGTCAGGCGGCCATTTTTTCATATCGCGGCGAATCATGTCCTTCGCAAGTGATTTCACAAGAAGCTTCATTTTTTTGTTTTCCATTGTTTACATATCTCCTTTTCATATATCTGCTTTCCATATGCCACTATTAGTAAAAAGGCAGTAAAGCCTAGTCCGAGTGCAAGCCCATTGGCGAAGGCATAGAACTGCATGCTCAAACTCAGAATTAGCGCCATATCCAATATTAGCACGGTTAGCATTGTCATATGTTTTGATGCTGCCAGTTCTTCCTTCGTCATGTGAAGGTTCGGATGATCGTAAGGGGCAAACAAGAAAATCGTGATGGTTGACGATGCAAGGACCCAGAGGAGTGCAGCAGCTCTCAAATTCGGTAAAATCAGCAAAAACAACACGCATTCGCTGCAAACAGAAAACAGCAAGCAGCCCGCAAAAGTTTTTGCATGATAGCCATTTGTGCGTACACGAAGCAGGAAAAAACTCAAATAAAATGCAAATGACGCAGAAAATGAAGAAAGCAACCATCCTAATGGGAATAAAAAGCAGAGCGTAATTAGTTTTTCGCAGCGCTGCACAAGGCCATATGAGAACCACTCCGCATCGCTCGACGATATGATGTCCTTTCGGACACAGTATTCTGTAATTCGCGTAATCATGTTCATTAGCAATATCACCTTACGCTTTTGATTATATTGGCTTTGTCGCTCATTTCAACGATTCCAGCACCAAAGCAGGTTTTTGCGGCACGAAAGCAGAAATTTTATCGTACAACAAAATACTGGCTCGAAGAATGTGACTTTGCACTTCTTCGAGCCGGTGATTTACTATTGGTTACTTTCTGGGAATTTCCACTGTGAACTGAAACCAGCCGTCTTCATAATCGTATACATACTCTGCGTGTAGGCGAGCAAGAATACGGCAAACGCTAGGAAGCCCAAAGCCGTGTTCGCTTGCGGATAATTTCGTTGTTGCAATTCCGTGTTCCGTAATGAGAACCGGAGGACTGGTATTCCGAATCGAGAGAAAAAAACCGCTATTTTCAAGTATTGTGCATTGAATCAGACGGTTCTTTTCAACGCACCGGCACGCTTCGATTGCGTTATCTAACAAATTTGAAAGTAAAACAACCAACTCGCGTGCGGATAATTGAATGTTGGAAAGATCATTGATATGAAACTGCATCTCAATCTGCGATTCAACCGCTGCCTGATATTTCTGATTCAGAATGGCATCGATAATCGGATGATGCGTATTCACAATCAGAATTCGGCTCGTCTGCGCTTGGTTCAACTCTTGAACGTATTTCGCTGCAGCTTCATAGGCTTTCTGCGAAAGCAAGTCAGAGATGGTACATAGATGATTCTGAAAGTCGTGTGTGCTTTGCCGCTGCTGTCGATATGCCTTGTCTAAAGCAAGAATACTGGCAGTCTGAATCTCCATCTGCTGAGATAAGATGTTATTCTGCTGCTTCACCTCTGTATCGCGCTCAATCAGCGAGACAACATAGACAATTGCCACATTGGCAATGCCGAGAAAGATACAGAAAAATGCCACCGGCTGCGTGAGTTCCCGTTGGTCTCTACAAATCAGGAATAACGCCATCAGCATAAAAAGGCTCGTCAATGGGAAAAGGCTGACAAGCAGCATCCATTTAGGGCGTAATGGATGAATCCTGTGAAACGGATGCAACCGCGTGACAAGCCACGCCAGAAAAACGGACAGAATTTTTCCAGCCGTCACTAGCACAGTATACATTCCTTTTCTCCAAACCAGTTCGTCTAGACTGACTCCTAAAACAGTTGACGCACAAAAAAGAACAATTGCGTCCATTGCTGCTATCATGATATAGTCCAGCAGGCCGATGAAGATGCGCTGCTCCAAACGCCCCTTAAATAAAAAGACAATCAGGCAAAGGCCAAAGGTAAGCGCACACAGTCTGCGCATAAGCGCCGGTAATGTAAGACTTTGATTTAATAAAAACAGAATACAGATACTCAGTGCAGTGAGAAGCGTTCGCTTGCTATTGTGCCGATACGGTAAGAAAGCTGAGGCAAACAGGAAAAAGGCCATGCATTCCAGTGCGAGCCACAGCGTACTAATTATGTATTCCATGTCTGTGCACCTTTCCACAGCAGGTATGCCCGTTTGATCTCCTTATAGTTTTTTTCACTGACGGGCAATTTCAAGCCGTTTTCAATGACAACCTCATTGCATTGGAGCTTCTTGATATGGCGCATATTTACCAGATAACTCTTCTGGATACGCAAAAAACCAAGCGGCTGGAGTTTTTCTTCAAAGCTCTGCAAGGATGAATAGCAGCTGTACTGCTCAAAATTTCCGCAGAGCATATAGACATGTACCGTGTGTTTTTCAGATTCAAGGTAAAGAATATCATCGACAGCCAAATTGATGATCTCGCCGTTATTCTGAATGGAAACGACCTCGCGCTTGGTTGTAAAATGCTCTACAGCCTGAGAGAAATAGAGTTCCAGTTTTGTATCTACATCTGTTTTCAGAAGATACCGGAATGCACGCAGTTCATATCCTTCAGGAGCATATTCAACATAGCTTGTGACAAAGATGATGATTGTGTCATTCCTCTTCTGCCGAATCCGCCGGGCCAGATCGATACCGGCTCCTCTACGATTGCCAAAATCAATATCCAAAAAAGCAAGATCATAGGACTGTAGGATAAAGCTGCTTATATCGTCACGTGTATACGATCCAATTTGGATGTTGAGCTGTTTCTGGGCGGCATATTGTTTGAGATGAGACTCCATCCTTGATAAGAAATTTTGGTTGTCATCGGCAAGTAAAATCCTAAGCATATGGGTTCCTCTTTGCGGCTTTCCAAAGACGTCTATTTTTTGAAATGCTGAATTCATAATATCGTTTGCAGTCATCGAATCAACCCTCCAACATTTAAATTCTCGTGTAATTGTATTTATTATATCACGAAATACATAAATAATGAACAGCATTGCAGTAAACTAAAGAAAACTGCATGGTGGGGAGTATCAATGTACGATTTTGGCTTGCGGCTAAAGGAATTACGGAAATCAAGAGGTTTGACACAAAGAATGCTTGCCGAGCGCATAAACAAGAGTGTTTCGGCTGTGAGCAGTTATGAGTCGAATGCGCGATTACCTCCACTTGATGTGTCAAAGAGCATTGCGCTGGTGTTAGGGATCTCAATTGATTATCTGGTCGGAAATGAGGAAACACCTGCCTATACAGCGAAGAATTTGACAGAATATCAAACGGAACTGTTGGATGAACTGATTTCAGAGTTTCACAGCCCCACGAACCGGTCTCCACAGCTATCTGAACAGCAGCTTGATATACTGCGAAAGCTGATTGCAATATTCACAGAGACTAGCTGATATATGATCTTATCGCTTATCTTCAAAATCCTCCGCAAGGCTAAGCCTTGCGGAGGATTTTTCTGCCTTACTGACATTGATAACCCTGCTTTCGTGCCGAAAAAACCATCATTCGTGCGCGATTTGTTGAATCATATTTGGATTTCCATATAATTTAGAATTAGAAAATGAAATTGAACGGAGATGATATAAATTGGAAAGCGACGCTGGCATTGGAGATGTGTACAGTCAATTATTCAGAATTAAACTAAAGCATGGGCACTATTGCTTTATAATAAAATTGCCGTCATGCTTTTCAAAGAATAAGTCAAATTGTAGAATTGATTTGTAATTTCACAAAAAGTGCATTTGTAAGAACTTACAAAGGAAAAATAACTGATACACGTTAAACAGCCTGTGAGCTATAGAAGTTCAAAGCACGCCGGGGTGGACTCCGAACAGAAGCTCTGCATAAAATGCGTATTTCAAGCAAGTAACTGGTACGTATTTATATATTTTCGACGAGGTGAATCAAATGAAAAAAACTATGATGCTTCTGCTGTGTTTGCTCATTGTTGTTTCGCTGTTTGCTACTACTGCGCTTGCCGCAGCAATTACCCCTAGAGGCAGCGCAGGTGCAACATGGACAAACAAAACAATTCGCCAGACATCTGCTGTTATCGCAGAGGGAGAGAAATCCGACACCGAAAAAGCAGATGTTTACATCACTAAAACTGACTACCCATATAGTACAACAGGCATGGCGGTCAGAATCTATGATAAGACGGACCGAGCAGAAGCGGCTTCGTGGACGACCTATTACTACTGGGCAAGCACTTCAACCCATCAGTATACAAATGTCGCCTATAATTCCGGGAGAGCAATCAGCGGGCACACTTATATACTCAATCTGAAAATTCCTGCTTCGTCCAGCATTACAGCGCTTGAGTGTTCTGGTGTTTTTTATCCCTAATTAACAAGGATACAACGATGTCAGCAACTGGAAGTGCTTACTCCGGAGTAGGCAAAAGCAGAACAACCTAAAATCTCGGATTTGAATAAGGCAGGAGGTGTCCCCAGTGCAGAGTTGACGAGATATCAAACAATGCTGTAGAAAACCCAGTAATAAGTTCTACAAGCATTTGTTTGAAATGAGATCAGCCACCAAGTTTATACATCCAACACAGTTTTGCTTAAAGGAGGAAAATTCTATGAAGTTGCTTAAAAAGAGCGTCACCATGCTATGTATTATCGCCTTGGTATGCTCCCTTGCTGCCACATGTTTTGCTGCCGATATTGGCGACACCTATCCCCCCATGCAGTTATTTGCTGCAAGTACAGATTACTTAACGCTTGCGAACGTAAGAGTTCGGTCAGGCCCTGGAACTAACTATGCAATTGTTACAGATTTGGTCAAAGGGACAACCGTTACTGGTGACGGCGCAAGTGGCGATTGGATTCACATCACATATGATGAAAATGTAAGTGGGTATATTCGTCGGGATTTACTCTGTGTTAAAACAAGATGCTATGTAACAACAGCTGAAAACGGTCTGAATATGAGAAGTACTGCTAGCACTTCGGGAACCATTTTAGGAACTATTCCTTATAATACGTTTGTCGAGGTTACAGGCCGTAGCAGTGATGGTGCCTGGGCGTATGTTTTAGTTCGCGAAGGAACGTTGGAAGATCGTGGTGGCTGGGTATCTACCACATATCTTCAAAAGTACAACGGCATAATCTAAAAAGTTGTGTGAAAAATTACAAAGTGCTTATCGGCTTTTCTCGTCAGAGATGGATGGAACTCTGTTGTGATAAGCCGATACGCACGGCTAAAATTCAAAACCGGCGCAAAATCATCTCATATCAATGGAGGGATACCGCATGATTCAAAATCGCAAACGATGGCTATTTGCCACATTGTGGTTGCTTCTAATTGGGCTTCTTTTCCTTTCTGGTTGTGACGAATCTGATCGTTCTCCAACAAATACCTCACAAACATCCGTTTCGTCAGTCTACACGGATACGTTGTCATTGAAAGACACAGCATTGATGCCGGATGAAAGCGCAACCACCTATGAAGCGCAGTATACGCCTGTGGAGGATGGAACAATTCTGGCGGTTTCCCAAGATGCCATTTTGATGTGTGAGCAAGATCAGCGATGGTTAGAGTGGAGAGACGAGTGGACGAAGGTGCAGTCAGAGACTGTAGGCGTCCTGTCTTACGATGACAGCATTTATCTGGCCTTAGGATCTGATCCTGTTTCCATTTTACTGCCGGACGGACAAGGCCTGGAACTTCCAAACCAGGCCGGATTCCTCTCCGGTAGTGGAACAGCCTATGTTCATTTTGCCATAGAGGACAAACTGCTATATGTGCTAAATGAAACATATCTCTACAGCTATGATGGTCAGGCACTTACTTCCATGGAAGATTCTGTACAATGGCGTGGCATTGGCGCTGTAGACGGCAATGTCTATGCAGTCGGGGCAATTCGCACAGGAGATGTAGAGGATTCGGCGTTGCTGGACTACCTGTTTCTTCTGGACAATACGGCTTGTGTCTGCTTAGGTCGGCTGGAATTGGAGGGGGCGGTACAGAAATTGTGTGGCGGGAAAGCACTGTACCTGATGACAGATCGCGCCCTTTATGCCTGGACAGAGGCGTCCTTTACTTATTTAGGCAGCTTAGTAGACTTGGGTCTTTCTGGTGATTCTATCGTGGATATGACAGAAGCGGAGGACGGACTGCTACTTGCGGAGGCCCAAGGTATTTTTACACTTTTGCCAGGCTCCAACGACGGCGGCAGCAGCACTTTAACGGCTGCGTACATTCCGGATTCCTGGGGCAGCTTCCCTACGGCGATGGCGGCCTTTAACCGAACTCACACCGATATTCAGGTCAAGGCTGTGGCCTATGAGACGGAAGCTGAGTTGAGCTTGTCTCTCACGGTGGGAGAGGTCCCGGATATTATTTGTGTGGGGGATAACCCAGCGTATCTACAGACGTTGGCATCAAAGGACGTGTTGCAACCGCTTGATGACAATTTGGATAATTTATCCCGTCAGGGCAACTATTTTGAAAATATATTCTCGGCTTGTGCGATTGAAGGAAACACCTACTTCTTCTGTCCCACCTATTATTTATACGGTATGCAGGTTCCTCTGTCTCTGACAGGTGGTGCAGCGCAGCTGAACACGCTGGATGATCTGGAACATGCATTTCAATCCTTGGGGGAGGATAGCTACCGCTGGATGCTGAAAGAGGATATGCTGTACAATCTAATTTGCGACGGTTATACTGCATTTATCGACGAGCAAAACGCCACGGCGTTCTTTGAAACAGAGGCGTTTTATGCAGTGCTGGAATTTTGCAATCGTTTCGCCGCAACTCAGCAGGACTTGGTTCTGGACAATGCCAATCAACCGTTTTCCTTTGTAAGGCTATACGACCCATCTGAGCTGATGCGGTTTTCCGTAAAGATGGAGGAAAAGACAGAGTATGGAAGTCGGGTTGGTTATTATCCATTACCACTGAGCAGTTTCAATGGTCTTGGAATTGGAGGCTCGTACTTTGTAGGCCTGTGTGCTGCCAGCCAGCAGCAGGAGGCAGCCTGGGAGGTGCTTCGCTATCTGCTCTCCGATGAGGTACAGGAAAAGGCCTCTGATACCTTTTGCCTGCCTGTGTCCCGAAGCGTCTGTGAGCGCATCTGGAATCAGGTGCTGAACCAGGATAATCCCGATGGCTATAATGAATATTATAGAGGCTTCAGAGCACAATTTGAAACGCTGCTGGAAGGAGCCGATCATCTGAATGTTGCAGCAGCGCCGGCGATCCGTGATATCATTCTGGAAGAGGCAGCGGCGTATTTTGCCGGAGACAAAAGTGCCGAGGCCGTATCAGCCAACATCCAGAACCGGGCTCTCCTCTACCTTGCGGAGCAATCGTAGTTTTTTCATAGGTGTGCATTTCTAATTGTAATTATAAATAATGTCCTTCCAACACTGGTAAGGCCTTGCCGATAAAAAGATATATCTGAGAACGCCAATATGTCCCAAGTTGGGACACATTGGCGTTCTCTACAAGAAAACAGGTCCTGTCAGTGACAATGCAGACAGAATCGGTTTCATTTTTGTGGATGGGGTACTGGTTCAAACCCTTTCAATAGCACTTTTGACCCTCTTCTGTAGCCTTATTTGCATTGTCCTATCAATAATTCCAATCATTGGCTACATAAGCTTTGATGCTGGCTGGAATCCGGTTATTCTGAAACTAGCAGAAAATGGATATTGCGCTATTCATGGAATCATCTCGATCAGCAGTAGTGTTATATCACTATTTTCTCCAGCAAAGGCCATGTTCGCAGCTTTCGTTTTACAATGGCTTATTGGCACATTTATCGGATTCTTGATTCTCACGGTTGATTCGTACTTTTATAATGAGCCGGAGTAATAGCGGCAAATGTCACTCTGTTTTGGTCATATCAGGTAACAGACTTCGCGTGGCCATATTTTGTATATTTTTCTCCCGTTTCATGGTCAACGTTATCGACATATGTTCCCACGTGTATACAGCAAATCCCTACTGTTTGGCAAGGAATTGCTTTGAGCGTCTTATTAAATGCAATAATGATATTTCTAATGTTACTTGTGAATGAAAGAAAGAACACTGGCAGAATACTTCCAAACAATTTGAAGGAGAAATTACAATGAACAATATCAGAAAAGCGCTTTTTCTTCTTGTGCTTGCCATATCTGTCCTGGCTTTTTCCGGCTGCACAAAGCAAGATGGCATATCGACGTTTACACAGTGTTCCGCGCCAGAGGAAATGGCACTATCTTCCCTGACACTGGACGAGAGATTCATCGACTGCATCGTGCAGGACGATCGGTATGTTTTCCTGCGCAAAGATGGATGGCTGCTTTGGACAGATACGGATGGCGAGAGAACGCAGGAAGTACAGCTTTCTCTTCCTGAAGGCTCACGCGCATACGCGCTTGTATTGACAGATAAAGACTTGTTTGTGTTTGGCGAGGACAGGGATGGTCTCTGGGCAATGACAACCGACGGTGACGTTCGCTTCACATTACCGGATACAAAACTCATTCAGGCAACAGTAGGCAAATCGGGAGAGTTCTTCATTTTAACGGATGGCGCACTTCTACAGGTCGGGGAAGACGGACGTGTGTTTCAAACGATTGACAATACAGTTTTAGAATCTGTCCTCTGGTATCAAAATATGCTCTTTGGTCTTACGCGAGATGAAGTGCGTGACTGCTATGCGCTGTCGGTGATTGACTTCGAGAGAAAAGAGACCTCACAGACTGTACTGACCGGTGTGCCGTTACCATCCGGCACGACCTATGCACAACTCGCGCAGGGAGCAGACGGATCGTTTTACCTTGCTACGGTCTACGCGCTCTATCGCATCGACTACAATGCGCAGACGATTGAAAAAGTTTTTTCATGGCAGGCGCAAAATGTGTCGGAGCCGTATGCGGTGGCAGTTATCAGCGAGAGAGAGATTGCTGTGTGTGCGAAAAAGACGAAGCTGCTTACAGTTGGAAATGACGTGCAGACATCGCGTGTGATACTGAAACTCGCTACGCTGACAACAGATGACGGCAATGACGTTTTGTTGCGTCAATGTGTTCAAATCTACAATGACAGTCACGAGCATGTACAAGTTGTACTGGAAGACTATGCTATGCGCGGTGAAACACGCGAACAAGCGATGCTCACGCTAATTACAGATATTCTTACGCCGGGACATACGCCGGAACTTCTGGATTGTCGGGCATTTTCACGTATACAGTATAACAGCCTTGCCCGTCAAGGGATGTTTATGGATGTATCGGATTTGCTTTCTGATCGGACAGCATTTGTTAACGGCATTGTGGAAGCCTGCACTGTCAATGATGCGGTGTATAGTGTTGTTCCGGCGTATTCGTTTTCATGTTTCTTCGGATGTGAGGATCAGTTTGGCTTGTCGTTTTCGCAAAACGTAGAAGAACTCCTGACCCGAAATGCTGCCTGTATTCCGGATTATCAACCGGCGGATTTCCTGCGGCGTGTGTGCGAAATGACCCTTGATCGTTATATCGACAGCGAAACAGGCGAAACACGTTTTGAACAGGAGGACTTTTTGCAGTTGCTTCGTACATGCAAAGCAGTTGTCCAGGCAGAGGATCTGCCGGCAATCCACTATGAACGGATCACGAATGCTGCAAAATGCGGTGCGCTGCAAGCTATGATTACCCGATTTGAGGGAAGTCCTTTTGTCTACCTACAGACTGCCTATGAGCAAGGAATTTCATTCCAGCCCTATGCGCAAATCGCTGCAATGGCTGCATCTGCGTATAGTGATGAAGCGATGGAGTTCCTGCGTTATCTCATATCCAGTGAATACCAGAGCCAAATCGCAGATGCCCTGCCTTTGCGCTATTCTGCGTTGCAGGCGCAAATCGACACCGCCATGCAAGAGCTTTCCGATCCACTTCAAGAGTGTGCGGCTGAGGATCTGCGTTCTGCTGTTGAGCGCATTTGTCTGCGTGAAAACAATGATGAAGAACTGCTTTCTATTATCTGCGATGAAGCCGAATCCTATTTTGATGGACAGCGATCTGAAACCGAGACGGCGGCTTTGATTGCAAATCGGGTTGAACTTTATTTGAAAGAACAGGTAACATGATATAACGTATGGATTTTGCTGTACATGGTACGGAACCGTTATTGAGGATTGCAACATTCGGCAGTCGTATTCGACAAGCAGCACTATCGTTGGTTCCGCTGAAAGTGGGTCGTACATTCATATTGTTGGTAAATATGTGGATTGGTATGAGGTTCAGTTTTAAGAATGATGGAACAACAGGTTATATTCGCTCGGATCTGATCAATGTGTCTAATGGAACGCATTACTATGTTGTTGCGAATACAAATGTCCAGTTCCGCTCTGCACCCTCTACGTCTGGAACTGTCCGTGCCACGATTTTTAGCGGGGAATCCTTCCCGAGAAGATTTAACTCCGGAAACTGGGTATTCATTTGCAAAGCAATCCGGTCTGGCCACTGCCGTGAAGCCCGCCGAACCTGTGATGACCACACTGTTTGCGCCGCCGCTGCAATGGACGATCAGGAGGTTGCCGTCCGTATCGCGCCCGCCGACAATGCCGACATGGGCATCGCCGGGATAAAACACCAGATCGCCCGGCTGGGCCTCGCTCCACGAAATATCCGTGCAATAGCTGTGCTGCGTGGCAGCTCCGCCACCGCGGCCGGGTAAGTACGCACCGTTTGTCGCGTTGTAAAAGCTCCAATCGACGAAACCGCTGCAATCAAGACCGAACGGACGCACCGTGCCGGTCGAACCGCTGCCTGCTGCCGTGACCTCCGTTGGAACGCCCCAGCGGTCATCCCAGCCGAGCGTCAAAGATTTTCCGCCCCAGAAGTACGACACGCGCCCGACGAGTTGCACTGCTGTTTCCACGACGGCCTTTCGTGCCGGGTCAAGATCATCCGGAAGATTTTCAAGCAGTGCAATCGCGTCCTCCTGCGAAATGGTCAGCGAACCCATTGGAATATTCAGGCTGCCGAGATTTTCGAGCAGAATGTAAAGCGCGTCATTCTGATATTTTGTAAAACCGTATATCAGACGCATTTGTTCAGCGGTTTTGGCTGTGATCGTGATTGTCAGCGCAATTCCCGTGTGGCTGTCGTCCGCATCATCGTTCGGATCGCTGTCCGGAACGTCAACGATTTGTGTTTCCGTCGTGATCTCGCACATATCCCAGAATACTTGGCGCAAAAGTTCCACACGCTCTTCGTCGAGCGTGAAAACGTCCATACCGTCCTTTGCGCCTGCCACTTTGGACGCAAAAACGGCTACGACCTCACGCCAGTCGGGCGCTTGCCCGACAATTTGGATGGATGCAAAATCTCCGTTTTGCAGACGCTCCAGCTCAGCATGATATTCACCCTGAATTTCCGCAATGGCGGTTGCCAGCAGCACGGTATCTTCCGTCTGCTGCTTATCCGCAAAGAGGATGCCGAGCGGAGAGGCCAGAAATGCACCTGCAACAATGACGATAGAAAACACGACGAAAAGCGCAGTGCCGCCGCCTAAACTGGCAAGGACGCTTATCAGTTCCTTGACGGTCTTTGCCGCAGCTTCAGCCAGCTTTTTCGCGGCTGCGGCGGCTGCTCTGGCTGTGCGCTTATTGCTCTTTTGGAGCATTTTCCGCTGTGCATCCTGTGTAGCTACCTTCCGCGCCTGCTTTGTAGCAGTTTTTGATGCAGACACTTTCGACTGTGCCTTGGGTACGCTGATTTGCTCCATATCCCTTGTCCGAATTGGAGCGCCGCGCCGGGATTTTTCTCTCGGCGCGGCGTTTGGCGTTGGCTTCTCGCGGATGGATGGTAGATGCTCCGGCGCTGCACGGCTGTGAGAATCCGTAGATCCGCCGTGAACAGGACGCTGCCCAGTGCTGCGTGGGAACGTTATGACTTCATGGACGATCTCGCGGGCAGCCGTTTCCAACTGCTTGGTTGCTACGTTTTCTGCGTTGTCTGTGGATTCAGATTGCTTTGCGGTGTGATTCAGCTCGTTTATGAATTTCTGAACCATCTGGCGCTGCACAACGGATGGCGTGGCGCGCCGTTTGGCTTTCTCCCTTGCAGGATTATCTTTTTCTCGAATGATCGGTATGATGTTCACCTCCGAAATGCGTCTCACGGTGAGATTTATTTTTGCAGCGTTTCTGCAATGCCGGCCATGATATACTCGGCACAGGGCAGGGCTACGGAGTTTCCAAGCGCAAAGTAGCGGCTGGCGCTGCGGATTTCCGCGCCGTCCGCGCCGTATCGCGTCCAGTCTGTCGGCAGCCCCATCAGGCGTTCGCACTCGGCTTCGGTCGGATAGCGGATGCAGCCATCCTCCGGCGCGTCCTCATCGTAGTATGCAAACGCGGTCTGGTCGGAAGCTAACAAAGTGGGAAACACATCTGTCCGCTTTCCAAAGCTGCGGAGAAATTCGCCTCGGTTTCCGTTTGCGGCGGCACCTCGCATTTTGAAACCGTAAAAGGGCAGGATGACGGGTATCTTCCGCCCTGCATCAAGAGAAGCCTCTCTATGATCTTCGGCGGCGGGCAGCCCACCCGCGCTGCAAAGCTCAAAATTCTGGAGCATTGGCCGGGGCTTAAATAGTATCTCTGCGGCACGCTGGCCTGTAAAATCTGCCACAACAAAGACTCGTTCCCGGCGGGCAAGCCGGGGCTGCGCCCAATACTGAGCGTCCATGACACGCCATGCCAGATCGCACCGTCTCCCTCGCACCATTCCTGCATCGGCCCAGCGTCCAGAAGCAGGCATTGGAACTTCGGCGCCCGCGAAGGATCGCAATACGGCAAGATAGTCATGTTTAAGATTTTGCTGCATCGCTCCAAGGACGTTTTCCCATAAAACGATAGCTGGATATATCCCTCCACTGGCATCCCTCATTTCCTCAATGATTCGGATTGCCTGATAAAACAGGCTTGACTTTTCTCCCGCAAGTCCCTTGCGGTTGCCGATCGACGATAAATTCTGGTTATTCCGAATTCGGAATAACCAGAATTATGCCGAAGAAATAGTTATTCCGAAGTTGCTGCATCAAGTCCCATAA
>OCIU01000964.1_pt1 | contig 21940 bp, 19 predicted proteins | sample 1538471 | NCBI WGS metagenome assembly OCIU01 (sample SAMN04571693, study PRJEB22368) | human gut metagenome | biome: human gut; material: stool | host: Homo sapiens | place: Luxembourg | collected 2012-06-01 | reverse complement strand
CAGGCGTGTGAGGAGTGGAGTCCTGAAAATGTTCAGATCTGTGCGGCGCGGCAGCAGGAAATTCTTGCATGTGCGGCCTCCATGCTCCGGCCGGGAGGACGTATGGTTTACTCTACCTGTACCTTTGCACCGGAGGAAAACGAGGGAACGATCAGCCGTTTTCTGGAACAGCATCCGCAGTTTCATATTGTGCCGGTGAAAAAATATCCGGGAATGGCAGACGGTGTAGCGGCATGGACAAAACATCCGGCAGCGGAGATTGGCGATACGATCCGGTTATTTCCGCATCATCTGCACGGAGAGGGACATTTCGTTGCAGTTCTGGAAAAAGAGGGAACTGTTTCGGAAAATTACCGGGGATATTGTGCGAATGGAGAAGAAAAACCGCTGGCAAAGGGAGAAGCAAAAGCGTATCTTGCAGGATTACAGGAGTTTCTTGGAAAGATACCGGCAGATGATGCCGAGCGGCTGCTTCTTTTTGGAGAGCAGCTGTATCTGATGCCGGAACATATGCCGGCAACCAGACGGCTGCATGTGCTGCGTCCGGGCCTGCATCTTGGCACAGTTAAAAAGAACCGGCTGGAACCGGCACACGCACTGGCGCTTGCAATTTCTCCGCAGGAAGCATGCCACAGCTGGAATCTGTCTGTGGATGAAGCACGCGCGTATCTGGCCGGGCAGACGTTTCCGGCAGAAGGGGAGAAGGGCTGGTATCTGATCACGGTAGATGGATACAGCCTCGGCTGGGGCAAGCTTGCGGGTTTTGTGATGAAGAATCATTACCCGAAGGGGCTGCGGAAGCTGCTCTGATTTATAAAAGGAACCATATAAATTGGAAGACATATAATATCGCCGTCTTTGCAGAAATCTTTGGTGTATACCAGATATTTCTGTAGAATACGGTCGGAATATTTCAGTGAAAATGCATCCAGAGATTTATGTGTTTTATAACCGGATGATTTTACTTCTATCGGGCAAACTTTATTTTTTTGTGCAAGAAGAAAATCGACCTCATAGTTATGATGTGAGGTTTTGTTCATAAATGTATGGTAAAACAGCTCGTTTCCATTGGAGTGCAGAAGTTGTGCCACGACATTTTCATACAGATATCCAAGATTCGTTCCAAGTTTGTCGTTTAAAAGTTTTTCATAAATAATATTTTCTGTAAAATCCTTATCTTTGAACATTAAAGTCGTAAATAATCCGGTATCACAGAGAAACAACTTGAATTTTGATAAATCTTTGTTGGTTGCCATGCCGGCATTTGGATCATTTGCATGATAGGATACGAGAACAGTTTTGGAATCTTTCAGTTCTGCAATCAGTTCTAAAATTGTGTCAGCTCTTTCATTGGAGAGAACGCTGGATACCTGATAGCGGGAAGCATTTTTGTTCAGCTGTGCTGGAATGGAGTCAAATAAAAGAGAGAGTTTTCCGGTTGCATCTATTTTCTTAAAATCATCCTCATATAAACTTAAAATATCACGTTTTATAGCATCCACTTTGCGAAAATTGTTCGTCTGGATATATTCATCTATAGCCTGTGGCATTCCGCCAACCAGCATATATAGACGGAAATCCCGAAGGAGTTTTCGATTCATGCTCTCGCCTGCCGGTTTTTGAGCGGTAAATAATTTTTGCAAAAGAACCGGAGTTGTGGTATCGCCTAGCGCCCATAAAAACTCTTCATAATCCATCGGAAACATACTTATTTTTCGCTCTTCGCTTGGAATAAGTATATTTTGCACATTTTTTTTGATGGAAATCAGGGAACCTGTTTCAATGTAATCATAGCGATGATCTTTGACCAGCGATTTAATTGCCTGCCTTGCCAGTGGGCAAAGTTGTACTTCATCAAAAATAATCAGTGATTTTCGTTCTATCAGATCGGTTCTGTATTGAAATTGTAATTGTAAAAACAGATAATTTAAATCGGAAACATCTTCAAAAAGTTCACGGACATTTTTGGATGCCGTGGAAAAGTCAATCAGAATATAACTGTCATATTCATTTTTCGCAAATTCTTCCACAACAGTAGATTTCCCAATTCGACGGGCTCCTTCTATCAATAGTGCTGTTTTTCCTGCAGATTCCTGCTTCCAGGCTAAGAGCTTGTCATATATTTTTCGCTTAAACATAAACATCTCCTACAAATGCGCATTTTTTATATTGTTATTTTACCACAAATGCGCATTTTTTAAAGCACTGTTTTACCACAAATGCGCATTTTCTACAGGATTATATACTGTGACCGCCCCCACCACCGGAGTGGCCGCCACCACCGCCACCGCCGCCGGAATGTCCACCGCCGCTGCTGCCGGAAGATACCGGACTGTAGGTGCGCGTCTGGCGGATGAATTGTGTGCGTGGGTTATGGATCTGCATCTGTGCATACAATCCGGTCATCACCTGTCTGCGGTCTGCCTTGTGGGAACGTGAACTCCACAGCGCAAAAAAGAGATTGAGAAACAGTGCAGCAACAATGGCCAGCAGCGCACTGCAGAGGTAGCGCATCGGTTCTGCAATTCGTTTGCCCTGCATCAGCGTTTCGATCTGGGCAAAGACCTTGTATGCACAGGTATAATAATCCTTATCGCGCGCGTAGGTATAAGTGTTATCGGTAATCGAACGTGCGCGGGAATTGGTGATGATTTTGTGCGCCTGTCCATCGCTGTAGAGATAAATCTCATTCAGGCAGCGATCAATGACGAAGATCGTACCGTTGGCATGCGGACCAAAGACATCATCGAAATAATCTGCAGCAAAATCTTCGGTGGAAGATTTACTGTGTCCGGTTGTGGTTACAAAAGCCACATTACAGTATGCGGTCAGATCATACAGCTGCTTTTGCAGACTGTTTTCCTGGGAGTCTGTCAGAAAATCCGCAGAATCATCCAGCACATAAACGTAGCCGGTTTCCTCATTGGAAGCGGAAACTGCGGATGCACAAACCGGTATGGTGCTGGCGGAGAGTATCAGACAAAATACAAATGCCGTAAGGATACGTTTTATTTTACGCACGGTCATCACCTCCCTGTTTGTCAAATTGTGGCAGCCGGCGGGTGGACAACAGATTATACGCATGGATAATACTGATGAACGACACGAGGATGGCAGCCATGGAAAGAATTGCGGCTCCGTAATAGTAGAGATCCGATACCGGATGCAGGAACCATACCCCAAACGAAAGTACCGCAGCACAGAGCGGAAGAATCCAGCCAAGTGGATTGTTTTTTGCGGCTGGCTCCGGCTGGGCTTCAGGGGTTTTCGGCTTGTCTGCAGCAGAAGCTTTCTTCGATTGGATGAACATTTTGCCCCGGTCATTTGCCCCGGTATCTTTCTGGTGGATAGAAACGCATTCGTAGCAATAGACACCGATGGAAAGCAGTGATAAAAGCAGGGTGGTCATTACCAGGGAAGAGGGCTGTAAAAATGCCGACCATGCCAAAAGAGCAAAGATCGGAATTGCCAGAAGCAGCGAACCGAGCAGATAACGTTTCGGATCAATCGGAATATCCGCAACGACCAGTCCGGTCTGTCCGTTGACCGTTGCATAAGCGACACGGTCTTTTTTGCGGTAGGATAGAAACCATACCGGAAACATGGTGCTGTCGATGGTTTCTGTTTTTGTATGGAGCTGTTCAGGACGGATGGTATCCATGGTAAAACCGGCAAATGTCCCGTCAGAAGCAATACGCTCGGTTGTTTCCGCAGATGCAGTGTATTCGGCATCGCCCTGATATACTTTTGCATCCACATCGGAAGTGTCCGCGTAAAATCCGCTTAAATAGGCGGGGGTAAAGGCTTTCATGCCTTTTAAATTATAAGGAGCCAGTTCTTCACTGATATTGTCATCAAAAGAGGATGAGGCATCATAGGAAAGACCTTTGTAGTAGGCATCCAGATCCCCGGTAAGTGCGTAGTGATCGGTAATAATATAATCACCGCGGCGGGAAGTCTTTTTCCCATTGAGCGAGAGAGAACCTTTCTGGGAGATATAAAATGCCCAGTAAGGCATGTAAATTCCGCGGAAACTATCTATATAAGAAGGATCGCGGAGTTCTTTTGGCGCAAAAATGGAATGTTTCATACGGCGTGCGTACGCTTCCTTACACTGTTCCTTTGTCTTCTGGAACGGAATAATATAATTGGGCCGTTTTTCGTGACTGATTCTGCTGTAAAGAATCGTGGAGGCTCCGCAGAAACTGCAGAAACCGGCTGCGGCATTGTCGGTGCTTAAGATTTCACCGCCACACTGCGGACAGGTAAAGATCGTGACCTCGTAATCTCCGTCGAATGTCTTTGATTCTTCGGCATCACTTGTTTTCCCGTCAAAATCATAAGGATCAAACAGCGTGTGACAATGCTCGCATGAGAGTTGCTGGGAAGGAATGTCAAATTTGAGATTTCCTCCGCAGTTTGGACATGATAGCATAGTGTTTTCCCTTTCCAAAACATTTTCCTTTGTAACTATTTTATTCTAGCATTGTGGAAATATTTTTACAATGGGTTTAAAGTCATAGAGCCTGAAAATGCTGATTTACACGGATTTTACAGACTTTACGCAAGTTTACAGCAATTTTACAGCATTACAGAAATTTTACACAGGGTTTACATTCTGGGATGGTTTGATTTTACACTCCGATGATAAACTTATTACAATCTCAGAAAAAAAGTATACGGAGTGTAAAGTTTATGAAAAGAAATGGGGAGGAACCATAAGTGAACGAGACGATGAAAATTATTTTCGGACTGGTCGGAGGTCTGGCAATCTTTATTTACGGCATGAATATGATGAGCGAGTGCCTGCAGAAAGCAGCGGGGGAAAAGATGAAAAAAATCCTTGCCCTGCTTACAAAAAATTCGATTCTTGGTGTACTTGCAGGTGCTTTGACGACTGCGGTGTTACAGAGCAGCAGTGCAACAACGGTTATGACGATCGGCTTTGTCAGCGCAGGACTGATGTCGCTGCCACAGGCGATCTCCATTATTCTCGGTGCCAATATCGGTACGACCATGACGGCGCAGATTATTGCATTTAAAATAACGGATTATATTTATCTGTTCATTTTTGTGGGATTTCTTATTTCTTTTATTTCAAAGAAAGAAAAGGTGAAAAATATCGGACAGACAATTTTCGCATTTGGTCTGTTATTCCTTGGAATTGAGACGATGGGCGATGTGATGAAACCGCTGGCATCCAGTGCATTCTTTGTCAATATGATCGGAAAAGTGTCCCATATTCCGATTCTTGGGGTATGCGTGGGTGCTGTCATGACACTTGTCGTACAGAGCAGCAGTGCAACGATTGCCGTATTACAGAATTTTGCAGCCCAGGCAGGACCGGACGGTGTGACCAGTATCATCGGACTGGCAGGTGCCATCCCGATTCTGTTGGGAGACAATATCGGTACAACGATTACCGCAGTGCTGGCATCTATCGGACAGCCAAAAGATGCCAGAAGGACGGCGTTTGCCCATTGTGTATTTAATATTTCGGGAGCAATTTTATTCCTGTTTCTTGTAAAACCGTATGCAGCTCTGATTCAGTTTATTTCGCCGAAGGGAAACGAAATTGATGTGATTTCACGGCAGATTGCAAATGCACATACCGGATTTAACCTTGTCATGACGCTGATTTGGATTCCACTCATTCCTCTGATGGTAAAAATTGTGATGAAACTTGTACCGGATGGAAAGGAAATGGGAACTAAAGCACTGGAAAATCCGAAATATCTGGATAACAAGCTGATTGCACAGCCGGCAGCAGCATTGCAGCTGGTGGCAAAAGAAGTAATGTACTGCGCAAAACTTGTAGATGAAATGATCGGAAAACTGCAGTACAGAAACGGAAAGATTGATAAAGAAAATGCAGAACTTGTAGAAGAAAAGGCGAAAATACTGCAGAAGCTGTATGCTTCGGTCAATGATTGTTTTGCATCACTGTATTCCGGAGGTGTGCTGACCGAGGAACAGGCATCACAAAGTGCCGGTATGCAGTACATTCTCTGCGATATTGACCGGATCGGGCAGCTGACGAGGGAAATCATGGAAACCGTGGCAAAACAGAATAAAGGAAAACATAAGTATTCCAAAGATGCTTTGAAAGAACTGAAAAAGGCAATGGAACAGATCCAGATGATTTACGGAAGCTGCATTCAGGCGATTTCCGGGGATGTGAATATGGATATCAAAGAACTGATGCGGCAAAAAGAAGACATCATGCAGCTGGGTGAAAAAATGCGCAAAAACCATATTGCCAGAGTGGGAAAGGGAAAGTGCGATTCCAAACTTACCATTCCGTTTAATGATGTGCTCCATAATATTGACCGGATTGGAAACAGTTGTGTAAATCTTGTGGAGGTAGCAAAGGAAAATGTAACTATGCAGGCATTTTTTGCAGAGGATTAGGGTATGCATATATGGAATCGGTTTCTGCATCAGCTGGCTGGGCAGCTGAAACGGGCAGAAAATATAATCCGGCAGAGGATAAAAAGACAGGAGACCAATCAAATGAAGAAGACCGAAAAATGTTATACAAACAGAGAACTGTCCTGGCTGCAATTTAACGAGAGAGTTTTAAATGAAGCGGGAAATCCGCGGGTACCGCTGGCAGAACGCATGACTTTTGCATCCATTTACCAGACAAATCTGGATGAGTTTTTCATGGTGCGCGTGGGCACGCTCATGATGCAGATGAATGCAAAAGAAAAGGTGATTGAAAATAAGACCGGAATGACCAGTGAGGAACAGGTAAAAGAAATTTTAGCCCGTGTCTGCCAGTTAGAAAAGAAAAAGGCAAAAATTTATGAACAGCTCATGGGAGAGCTTGAGCCAAAGGGAATCCGGATTATCAATTTTAACCGTCTTTCCAATGAAGAAGGAAGATTTCTCGAACAATATTTTGATGCACATATTGCACCGTTTTTATCTCCGATGGTCATTGGAAAACAGCAGCCGTTTCCATTCCTTGCAAATAAGCAGCTGTATGCAATCGTGCTCCTGACATCACAGAAAGGAAAGAAAAAGACCGGAATTGTTCCGTGTTCCAACAGTGTGTTCAAACGTCTGATTGAGATACCGACCAGACCGGGATGCTTTATGCTGTCTGAGGAATTGATTCTGCATTTTATTTCAAAATTATATCCGAAATATGCCATTCGTGAGAAATCCATTATGCGTGTGACACGGAATGCAGATATTGATGCGCATGATCTGTATGACGAAGATATGGATTACCGGGATATGATGGAGCAGCTTATCAAAAAACGTGTCCGCCTGGACCCTGTCCGGGTGGAATTGAGCCGTAAGATCAATGATGAAGCAAAACGGGAACTGTCAAATTTCCTCGAAATTGGAACCAGTCATATCATCAATGTAAAGACGCCTTTGGATCTTTCGTTTGTTTTTACGCTGCAGAATTATCTGCGCGATCAGAAAGAACTGTTCTATGAAAAGAGAAGTCCGCGGGAGACTCCGGCATTATCCATGCATGAAAGCATCCTGTCACAGGTGGAAAAAAAGGATGTTCTGCTTTCCTATCCGTTTGAGAGCATGAAACCGTTTATCAAAATGTTAAATGATGCAGCGGAAGACCCGGATGTGGTATCCATCAAAATGACATTGTATCGTGTTGCAGACCGGAGCAAGATCATTGATGCGCTGATTGAGGCAGCGGAAAACGGAAAAGAAGTGGTGGTACTTGTGGAACTGCGGGCACGGTTTGACGAGGCAAATAACATTGAGATGTCGCACCGGCTCGAAGATGCCGGCTGCCAGATTTTGTATGGACTGGGCGATTACAAAGTACATTCGAAGCTTTGCCTGATCACACAGAAAAAAGGGGACAGTTATGCGTACATCACGCAGATTGGAACCGGAAATTACAACGAGAAAACTTCAAGACTGTACACGGACCTGTCATTGATTACCGCAAATCAGGCAATCGGTGCCGATGCAGCAAAAGTGTTTCTTGCATTACAGCAGGGAGAAACAGTGGATGAGGTTTCGGAACTTCTGGTTGCACCGAAATGCCTGCAGAACAAAGTTCTTCAGATGATGGACGGGCAGATTGCGAATAAAAAAGCCGGAAAAGAGGCTTATATCGGGGTTAAGATTAATTCCCTGACAGATAAAGTCCTGATTGATAAGATGATTGAAGCTTCCCAGGCCGGTGTAAAGATTGATCTGATTGTGCGGGGCATCTGCTGCCTGAAGCCACAGATTCCGGGCGTGACGGAAAATATCCGGGTGATTTCCGTTGTTGGACGTTATCTCGAACATTCCAGAATTTATCGTTTTGGTGTGGGGGATGAGGAAAAGATGTACATTGCATCTGCCGATTTTATGACGAGAAATACGGTGCGCCGCGTGGAAGTGGCAGCTCCGGTTTATGATCCTGCAATCCGGGAGCGCATCCGGTATATCTTTGATACCATCATGAAAGATGATGAGAAGGGAAAAGAGCAGAATGCCGAAGGCATTTATGAGGACCGTCATATCAATGAGGAGCCGGTAAACTCACAGGAGATTTTCTTTCAGGATGCTTACGAGGCATGCAATAAATAAAGCGGTCAGTCATAACGGTTCGCGGAAATCTGCGAACCGTTATTTTTATACAGGTACATAACTCTGATCCACATGAATCATAAACTGGTAGTTTCCTTCGATTTCCTGAAGCTTGTTTTCAATTTTTTTCTTCAGGTCTTCCGGACGGATCCGCATACCATAGGGGATGACCGCGTCAAAGGCAATGCTGGTGTGGGTATCGCAGTTGATCAGGCGGAAATCGTGGATGGTAATACGGCGGTCAATTTCAAGAACCTTTTGTTCTACCTGCTGCTGCATCTGGGCAATTGCGGCATTATTGGTTTCAATCGGATCCATGTGGATGACGGCTTCACATCCGAGTTTCTGATCCAGCTCCCGTTCAATGTGATCGATCATGTCATGGAGCTGAAAGACATCTTCATCCCCCGGAACTTCCAGATGCAGGGTGATCATGCGGCGGCCGGGACCGTAGTCATGAACGATCAGATCATGGATACCGTGTACTTTGGGATGGGACATGACAATGGCACGGATTTCCCGGACAAATGTCTGGTCCGGAGCTTTTCCGAGAAGCGGATCCATGGTGTCTTTGACCGCTTTTATTCCGGCATAGAGGATGAAAATGGCTACCAGCAGACCGCCAAATCCATCGACATTGATGGATGTCAGGCGCATAATAATCATGGCTGCCAGAACCACAGAGGTGGCAATGGTGTCGGAAAGCGAATCCATGGCGGTCGCCTGCATGGCATCCGAATCGAGTTTTTTCCCAATATAATGGTTGTAACAGTACATGTAGATTTTTACCAGAATGGAGCATACCAGAATTCCCATGGCAAGCAGACTTGTGTCTACGGCTTCCGGATGCAGAATTTTGGAAAAGGAAGTTTTTAAAAGCTCAAATCCCATCATCAGAATAGCAATCGCTACAACAAATCCCGATACATATTCAAACCTCCCATGTCCGAACGGGTGCTCCGAATCCGGAGTTTTCCCGGCATAAAGAAATCCGGCAAGTGTAATAAAAGAGGAACCGGCATCGGACAGGTTGTTGAACGCATCCGCTGTGATGGCAACGGAACCGCTTAACATTCCGGCAAAATATTTTCCGGCAAACAGGCAGACATTTAAGCAGATTCCAACGATACTGCACAGGGTGCCATATGCCTGCCGTTGTTCTTTTGCCGGACGGTTTTTGATAAAGATTTTCGCTAACATTGTAATCATGGATATCCCCCCAAGAATCATACATGTCCATTGGTTTTTCCTATTATATGCTACGTTTGGGAAAAGGTCAAATTATATAAATTTTACCTGCATTTTATACATGCACCATCCCAAAATTTACAGAGCCGGCATATAATTGGATATAAAAATGACAGGGAAAGGGGAGAAAAAATCATGCCGTCAACGTATGCACATTACCGGCTTGGACAGCAGGTCCGCAGGGAACTCGAAGGGAATGAGAGAAAAATCATTGAGAAATATCCACAGCTGTATCTGATCGGACTTCACGGACCGGATATTTTGTTTTACTATAAGCCATTAAGACCGAATCCGGTCAACCAGATCGGATATGATTTGCATGGACATTCCGGAAAAGAATTTTTTGAAAGAGCCAAAAATATAATTAATAGCCAGAAGGAAAAAGAACCATTTCTGGCATACACCTATGGAGTGCTTAACCATTTTGCACTTGATGTAAGCTGCCATGGGTATATTGATGAGAAAATTGCAGCAAGTGGTATTTCCCATACGGAAATTGAAGTAGAGTTTGACCGTATGCTTATGCTTATGGATGGGAAAGATCCGTTGCGGCAGAATCTGACGGAACATATTGTCCCGTGTATGGAAAATGCGGAAGTGATCCGCTGGTTTTATCCGAAAACGACACCGGCAGATGTCCGGGAAGCATTAAAAGGAATGATCACCTATAATAACATGCTGATTGCGCCATCCAGAATCAGGCGGTTCTTTATTTATGCACTTTTGTATGTTTCCGGGAATTACAAAGAAATGCACGGTCTGCTTGTAAATTATCGTAAAAATCCACAGTGTGAAGACAGCAACCGGCAGCTGATGCAGTATTACTGTCAGGCAAAACTCAGTGCCCTGCGGATGATCAGCCAGTTTGGCACTTATCTGGATGGGAGCAGGGGATTAGAACCTATCTTTGATTATAGTTTTGGATCACAGCTGGTTGGAAAAGAGGTTGTACAAAATGGAAAAGAGGTAAAACATGCAGTTTAAATTGACAAAAAAGGAGAAAAGCTGGATTCTTTATGATGTGGGAAATTCGGCATTTGTTTTGATGGTTTCCACAATACTTCCTGTTTACTTTAATTATCTTGCGCAAAATGCGGGAGTTTCGGATGTGGATTATCTGGCATACTGGGGATATGCGGCATCCATTTCCACACTGATTGTTGCAGTTTTAGGACCGGTTATGGGAACGCTGGCAGACACCAGGGGATTCAAAAAGCCGCTCTTTTTATCGTGTATTCTGGTCGGGTGCGCCGGCTGTCTGCTGATGGGACTGACCACATGGTGGATTTCGTTTCTGGTAATTTTTATCATTGCAAAGGTTGGGTTTCATTCCAGTCTGGTTTTTTATGACTCCATGCTTTCGGATGTGACAACCCCGGAGCGGATGGATCGGGTTTCTTCTTCCGGATATGCCTGGGGATATGCAGGAAGCTGTATTCCTTTCGTTGTAAGTCTTGTTTTTGTGCTTGGGTATCAGAAAATGGGACTTTCTTTTGAAACAGGAATGATGATTGCATTTGCCGTGGTTGCGGTGTGGTGGCTTGTGATGTCGCTTCCTTTAATGAAGCAGTATCGCCAGGTTCATTATGTAGAGCGGAAATCGCATGCCATGAGGGAAAGCGTTGGACGTATCATAGAAACGCTGCGCAGTGTACGGAAACAAAAGAAAATCTTTCTGTTTCTCATAGCATTCTTCTTTTTCATTGATGGAGTTTATACGATTATAGATATGGCAACGGCGTATGGTTCTGCCCTTGGGCTGGATTCCACAGGACTGCTTCTTGCATTGCTTGTGACACAGTTTGTTGCATTTCCGTTTTCCATTCTGTTTGGCAGGCTTGCGGAAAAATACGATACCGGAAAGCTGATTTTAACCTGTATAGCTGCGTATATGGGGATTACTGTTTTTGCCGTGTTTATGAAGGCACAGTGGCAGTTCTGGGTGCTGGCAATCTTTGTGGGAATGTTCCAGGGGGGCATTCAGGCACTGTCCCGGTCTTATTTTGCAAAAATTGTTCCACCGGAGCGTTCCGGAGAGTATTTTGGTCTGATGGATATCTGTGGAAAAGGAGCATCCTTTATGGGAACGACGGTGGTCGGACTGGCTTCCCAGGCTTTTGGGAGTATAAACATCGGGATATCCGCAATCGTATTTCTCTTCCTTGCAGGAGCACTGTTTTTTATGAAAACAGAGCACAGTGGATCGGAAAGTATGAAAAATCAGGAGAACGTTGTCATGGGACAGCAGATGTTCCATGATTAAAGTAATACAATATATGATATAAATTTATAATAGGAACGGATATAAAACTTTATTTAATATTTAATTAATATTTGATGAAATTTGAAGAAGCCATTGACATATTTGATAATTGTAGTAAACTAATGTTAGTCACAACTTACAAAAGATTGCGCAGACTAAATAGGACTAAAATGATGGGGGTAACAAATGATATGAAAAAAATTTTACCGAAACATCAATATATGCAAAATATTATTTGACTGTTAATGGGAAAACTATGTTATATACAGAGTATGGAGAAATTGAAAATAATAATTTTGTGTTAGATACTACCAGTGTAGAAGTAGATAAGGATAAAAAAGAAATTTATTCTGATTCTTCTGAAAAAGTTCTTTTGAAAAAAATGTTTCTTGGTCTAGGCGGTGGGGGCATTAAGAAAAATAAGGAGATTGCATATGAATTATGGTTTTGAATTAATGTCAGAAATAATTCCTCTTTGTATTGTAGCTGTGTTAGGAATTGATATGAAAAAGGGAGGAGAAAAAGATTTTTTATCATCTATTATTATTTTATCAATCATAGAAATCCCGACACTGATTGTAACACTTTTTTGTATGTTCATAAAAATTCCACAATCAAATAGCAGACATATAATGGCAACTGCTCTTTTTGCTTTCGTTGCGCTTATATATGTTCTTTGTCGAAAAAAAAAATAGAAATATTGTTCATTTAAACAATAGGGAGTAATTTATTTGAGTATTTGAAATAATAAAAGACCGTGTGGGCATGAGAGGATGCACACGGTCTTTTGTTGTCATAAAACGTATTCCATGTTAAAATGATAGGCGAATAAACGGATGAAGGACAACAGAATGGAATTTTTAAAAGCAAATTATCATGCACATACATGGCGGTGCCAGCATGCCTATGATACGGAGAGAGAATATATTGAGGCAGCGATTTCCATGGGAATTGAAATTTTTGGATTTTCCGATCATGTGCCGTGCCCCTATCAGGACGGATATGTATCCAATATCCGGATGACCATGAAACAGGCACCGGAATATGTGGAGACGATCCGAAGGCTCGAAGCGGAGTACCGGGATCAGATAAAAATATATGCAGGATTTGAGGCAGAGTATGTTCCGGAATTTTACGAAGAACAGATGCGGATGTTTCGCAACCTCGGATGTGATTATATGATCATGGGGCAGCATTTTCTGGGATCGGAAGAAAACGGACCGTATACAGGGACAGAGACGGAGGATGAAAGCCGTATCCGCAGATATGTGGATCTCGTAATCGAAGGGATGCAGACCGGAAGCTATGCGTATCTTGCCCATCCGGATCTGATGAATTATCAGGGAATGGATTCGGTATACGACTGGGAGATGACCCGGTTGTGCAAAGAAATGAAGGAACTGGACATCCCGTTGGAGATCAACATGCTCGGCATGGGAGAAGGGGCAAGGCATTATCCGGCAGAGCGTTTCTGGAAGATTGCCGGGGAAGTCGGAAATAAAGCGATTCTCGGATTGGATGCCCATTGTGTGAGACATATTCAGGATATGGATTCTTACAGAAAATGCATGGAATTGGTGGAAAAGTATAATTTGAACTTAATAAATAAGCTGGAGCTCTAGCGCATTTTCCCTGTTTCGTCAAGTGAAAATTTTTACAAAACAGGCAGGTCTATTTGTGAGATTTGACCTATGGTCTTTACCTACCATATATTGTATAATGAAAGCCGTCGTGAACAAAACTTGGTAGTAATAAGGAGCAAAAAGAAGTATGTCAGATGAAGTTTTAGACGATGTCATGTTAAAGGGAAATTGTAAGGGGAAGGCAGATGCAATTGTAAACTGCCAGTGCAGCATTGAGACTGCACCAAAGCGCTGTGAGCAGGCGGAACACTGCATGTTTTATTCCTACTACAAATGTAGTAAGCAGTGGAAACGACTGGGATAGTCATCGCTGAAATGAGAAGGAGATAAGACTTTTGCCTTGGCGAGGATGCCGGAGCAAAGGTCTTTTTGCTTTTTAAACGAAAAGGAGTATGTTTTATATGAAGAGAATTCTGGTGCTCAGTGATTCGCACGGAAATGTAAATAATATGGTTACGGCAGTCGGCCGATTACGTCCGGATATGATCATTCATCTGGGAGACTGCTGGGCGGATGCAGAACAGCTGCACCGGAAATTCCCTATGACGATAATGGAACAGGTGCCGGGAAACTGTGATTGCCGTCAGGACATCCCGGAACGGATTCTTCTGATCGAAGGGAAAAAAATACTGATCTGCCATGGGCATACATTTAATGTAAAAGCCGGATATCTGAATCTGGAATATGCGGCAGAGGAGCGAAAAGTCGATGCCGCGCTGTTCGGGCATACCCACCGGGTTTTTTATGACAAACACAACCGGATCGCCTATATGAATCCGGGAAGCATCGGACAGCCGCCTTACGGAATACCGCCATCATATGGGATTCTGCAGGTGGACGGATCAAGCAATACGATCGCAACGGATGTGATCTATCTGGAAGAAAATAATTGACGAAAGCCAGACGGTAGAAGTATAATAGCAGAAGTTATTATTCTTGAAGGAGAAAAGTTAAAAATGGTTAAGGTTGTAAAATTTGGTGGCAGCTCGCTGGCGAGTGCCGAGCAGTTTGCCAAGGTTGGCGATATTATCCGTGCGGATGAATCCAGAAAATATGTAGTGCCGAGTGCTCCTGGAAAGCGTAATTCCAAGGATACCAAGGTTACGGATATGTTATATGCATGCTACGCGAAAGCAGAGGCAGGCGAGGAGTTCCGTGTACCGCTTATGAAGATCAAAGAGCGTTATGATTCCATTATCAACGGACTCGGGCTGAAAGTAACGCTGGATGAGGAATTTAAGACAATTTCCAAAAACTTTAAGGAAAAGGCCGGCGCGGATTATGCGGCTTCCCGCGGAGAGTATCTGAATGGTATTCTTATGGCAGATTATCTTGGATATGAGTTTATCGATTCTGCAACCGTAATCTTTTTTGATGAAGAAGGAAATCTGGATGCAGACAAGACCGACAAGGTACTGTCAAAGAAACTTTCAGAATGTGAAAAAGCTGTAATTCCGGGATTTTATGGAGTTGGCACTGACGGAAAGGTGAAAACATTCTCCCGCGGTGGTTCCGATATTACCGGATCGATTGTTGCAAAAGCATGCCATGCAAGTTTATATGAGAACTGGACGGATGTATCCGGATGTCTCGTGGCAGATCCGCGTATCATTGACAATCCGCAGCCGATCCATGTAATCACATACCGTGAATTAAGAGAGCTTTCTTATATGGGAGCTTCCGTGCTTCATGAGGATGCGGTGTTCCCGGTACGAAAGGCCGGTATTCCGATCAATATCCGCAATACCAATGATCCGGAGGCAGAGGGAACCCTGATTGTAGAGAGTACCTGCCAGAAACCGGAATACACGATTACCGGTATTGCCGGTAAAAGGGGGTTTGTCGCAGTCAGCATCGACAAAGACATGATGAATTCCGAAGTCGGATTCTGCCGTAAAGCATTACAGGCATTTGAGGAAAACGGAATTTCGATCGAACATATGCCATCCGGTATTGACACCATGACCGTATTTGTGCATCAGGAAGAGTTTGAAGGCAAGGAGCAGCAGGTGATCAGCTCCATCCGCCGTCTGACCCATCCGGATGTGATTGATCTGGAAGCTGATCTGGGTCTGATCGCGGTTGTGGGACGTGGAATGAAATCTACCCGCGGTACTGCAGGCAGAATCTTTTCTGCACTGGCCCATGCGAACATCAATGTCAAGATGATTGACCAGGGATCTTCCGAGTTAAATATTATTATTGGTGTCAGCAATGACGATTTCGAGGCTGCCATCAAGGCAATCTACGATATCTTTGTAGAAACCAGACTTTAGTAATAAATGATTCTGCACCTTATGACGCTCTCTTTCATATGTTATATGGAAGGGAGCGTTTTTATATGACCGGAAATATCGTGATTTTTGTTACGGATCAGCGACAAAGCAATCTTGCCGCATGTCTTCCGGGAAAGATACACCGACTGGACTGGAGACGGGGAGTGGAAAAGGAAGAGGCGCTGAAAGTGCTGGATAACAGCAAATATCTTGTGCTGCCGGTTCCTGTTACAAAGATTGAGAGAAACCATGATGTAAACCTTATATTAAAGGAGGAACTGACGAGGGAAAAAGAAAGGGACTGGATGCTGTTTGGAGGAATTTTCGGACCGGAATGGAGGCAGCGCTGTGAGGATGCGGGAACGGAATATTATGATATGATGACAGATGCGGTGGTTGTGCACCGCAATGCATGTATTACGGCAGAAGCAACGGTTGCTGAAATTCTAAAATACAGTGATTATTCTATTCGGGAGCAGAAAATTATTGTCAGCGGGTATGGAAGATGCGGCAGGGAGATCGCCAGGGTTTTGTCTGCGATGGGAGCGAAAGTGACAGTGCTGGCAAGGAGTGCAGAGGCACGCCGGCTGGCACGAACGGAAGGACATGAGGCAGTCGATTTTTCATACGGACCGGAGGAAGCATATGGGGCACGCACGGTTGTAAACACGGTTCCGGCACTTGTGATCCGTGAGCCGATGATCCGTGAAATGCATTCGGATGCCGTGATCATTGATATTGCATCAAGACCCGGCGGTACGGATCTGATGGCAGCGGAGGCATATGGGATCAAAGTTGTGGCGGCATTGGGACTTCCGGGGCTGTATACGACAAAGAGCAGTGCCAAAGTGCTGGCAGATGCAATTCTTGAACACAGTAAAATCAGGCAGGACAGGAAAGAGGCAAAGACATGGATTTATCAAATCGCAATATAGGGTATGGGATTACCGGTTCTTTCTGTACATTCGCAAAAACCAGGAAAGAGATTCAGAGATTGACGGAGATGGGAGCACATGTGATTCCCATCTTTTCTTATCAGACGCAGAACTGTGATACGCGGTTTGGAACGGCAAAAGAGTTTATGGAAGAAGTCTGTGACATAACGGGGAACCCTGGAATCCGCACACTTCAGGAGGCAGAACCGATCGGACCGAAGGGATATCTGGATGTGATGGTGATTGCACCGTGTACAGGAAATTCTGCGGCGAAGCTGGCGAATGCAATCACCGATACTCCGGTTCTGATGGCTGCCAAAGCGCATATGCGCAATGGAAAACCACTGGTAATTGCCATATCCACCAACGATGCACTGGGAGCCAGTTTTAAAAATATCGGGATGCTGATGAATACGAAACATATTTATTTTGTGCCATTCGCACAGGATAATTATGAAAAAAAACCAAATTCGATGGTGGCAAAAATGGAACTTTTGCCGGAGACGATTTCAGCAGCTTTGGAAGGAAAGCAGTTGCAGCCGGTGGTACGGGGATAAAAAAGCCCCCAGACAGATCTGTCTGGGGAGGCTTTTACATAATCCGGTAATGGTATTATGCATTTTTTTGTGCATCATAGGCTTCGCGCAATGCCTTGGCAAGCTGATCACCGCAGGAGGTGTTTTTCATGCCGCAGTGAATACCGGAGATACGGCGTTCTACTTCTTCAACAGTCATGCCCTCAACCAGACGGGGAATTGCCTGAAGATTTCCCTGACAGCCGCCGGTGAATTTAACATTTTTAACAATATTTCCGTCCAGCTCCACTTCGATCTGTGTGGAACAGGTGCCTTTTGTTTTGTAAATATAAGACATGGGTTTTTCCCTTCCTTTCTGTTTCTTCCTTGTGTTTGGAATACAATAATCGTTCTCTTATCATAGCAAGCTGTTTACAAATTTTCAATAGCAGAATCCCGTTCGTTCATAAAAAGTTTATAAAACATTCATGGCCTTTGAGTTGTGTAAATGTGGAGAAAGTGGTACAATACCTATATTCTATGCGAGTTAGGAGCAAAATATATTATGAGTGCATTGACTAAAATTTTTGGTACACACAGTGACAGGGAGTTGAAACGAATTACGCCCCTCGTAGATAAAGTGGAATCTTATCGTGACGAGATGAAGGCACTTTCGGATGAAGAATTACGGGGAAAGACAAAAGAATATAAGGAGCGTCTGGAAAAAGGAGAGACACTTGACGATCTGCTTCCGGAAGCGTATGCGACCGTACGTGAGGCAGCAAGCCGTGTGCTTGGCATGGAGCATTACAGAGTACAGATTATCGGTGGTATTATCTTGCATCAGGGACGTATTGCAGAGATGAAGACAGGTGAAGGTAAGACACTGGTATCTACACTTCCGGCTTATCTGAATGCGCTGGAGGGCAAAGGGGTATATATCGTCACGGTCAATGATTATCTGGCAAAACGAGATTCCGAGTGGATGGGAAAAGTGCATGAATTCCTCGGACTGACCGTTGGTGTTGTATTGAATGATATGAGCAACGATGAGCGCCGCGACGCTTACAATTGCGATATTACATATATTACAAATAACGAACTTGGATTTGATTACCTGCGTGACAACATGGTGATCTACAAGGAGCAGCTGGTACAGAGAGGTCTGCACTATGCGATCATCGATGAGGTCGATTCCGTATTGATCGATGAGGCGCGTACACCTCTTATTATTTCCGGTCAGAGTGGCAAGTCCACCAAATTATATGAAGCATGTGATATTTTAGCGCAGCAGCTGACACGTGGTGAGGATGTACCGGAGTATTCCAAGATGGATGCCATCATGGGAATTGAGCAGGAAGAAACCGGAGACTTTATCGTAAATGAAAAGGACAAACTGGTGAATCTGACACAGCAGGGTGTGGAAAAGGTTGAGAAATTTTTCCATATTGATAACCTGGCAGATCCGGAGAACCTGGAGATCCAGCATAATGTGATCCTTGCGCTCCGTGCACATTATCTGATGTTCCGCGATCAGGATTACGTGGTAAAAGATGATCAGGTTATGATCGTTGACGAGTTTACCGGACGTATCATGCCGGGCCGCCGTTATTCCGATGGTCTGCATCAGGCAATCGAGGCAAAGGAGCATGTAAAGGTTAAGAGAGAGAGCAAGACACTTGCAACCATTACATTCCAGAACTTCTTCAATAAATTTGAGAAGAAAGCCGGTATGACCGGTACGGCTCTGACGGAGGAAAAAGAGTTCCGTGATATTTACGGAATGGACGTTATTGAGATTCCTACCAACCGTCCGATTGCACGTATCGATCATCAGGATGCGGTATATAAGACGAAGAAAGAAAAATTCAAAGCAGTTGTTGAGGAAGTCAAGGAAGCACATGAGAAGGGACAGCCGGTTCTGGTTGGTACCATCACGATTGAGACTTCCGAGCTGATCAGCGGAATGTTAAAGCGTGAGGGAATTCCGCATACCGTATTGAATGCAAAATTCCATGAGCAGGAGGCCGAGATCGTTGCACAGGCAGGACAGCACGGAGCGGTTACTATTGCTACGAACATGGCTGGACGTGGTACCGATATCAAGCTGGACGAGGATGCACGTGAAGCCGGAGGTTTAAAGATCATCGGTACCGAGCGTCATGAATCCCGCCGTATCGATAATCAGCTGCGTGGTCGTGCCGGACGTCAGGGAGATCCGGGTGAATCCCAGTTCTTTATTTCTCTGGAAGATGATCTGATGAGACTGTTCGGTTCCGAGCGTCTGATGTCAGTATTTAACGCACTTGGTGTTCCGGAAGGTGAGCAGATTCAGCACAAGATGCTTACTTCTGCCATCGAGAAGGCACAGGAAAAGATCGAGTACAACAACTATGGTATTCGTAAGAATCTGTTAGAGTATGATCAGGTAAACAACGATCAGAGAGAGATCATTTACAAAGAGCGTATGTCCGTATTAAATGGAGACAGCATGCGTGATGCGATTTTTAAGATGATTCAGGAACAGGTGGAGAAATCAGTCGATACCTGTATTTCGAATGAGATTCCGCGCGAAGAGTGGAATTTAAATGAATTAAATGAAATTCTTCTGCCGGTGATTCCTCTTGAACCTGTTACAGAGAAAAATATCGAAGATATCAAGGATGTCAAAGAATTAAAGCAGCATCTGAAAGAACAGGCAGTGCTTTTATATGAAGCTAAAGAGACCGAATTCCCGGAGATCGAGCAGTTCCGTGAGCTGGAGCGTGTCGTATTGCTGAAGGTGATCGACCGCAAGTGGATGGATCATATCGACGATATGGATCAGCTCCGTCAGGGTATCGGATTACAGGCATACGGACAGAGAGATCCGCTGGTTGAGTATAAGATGGCCGGATTTGATATGTTCGATGAAATGATCGCGGGTATTCAGGAGGATACCATTCGTCTTCTCTATCATGTACAGGTAGAGCAGAAGGTAGAGCGTGAGCAGGTCGCAAAAGTAACCGGAACCAATAAGGACGAGAGTGCGGCAAAAGCACCGAAGAAGCGTGAACACGCCAAGGTATATCCGAATGATCCGTGTCCATGTGGCAGTGGTAAGAAATATAAGCAGTGCTGCGGACGTAAGGTTGTATAAAATCGAAGCAGATAACAAAAACGTGGAAACCATCATGGTTTCCGCGTTTTTTTGTAAAATCGTTCACTGCCTGACACTATTTTTGTTTCTTTGGAAATTTAGAATAAGATTTGTTCTGTTTCATGCCGCCCCGGCACTCTGCAAGTTCGCTGACAGTGACGAGCTGATATCCGCGTCTGGTAAGTTCCGGAATGATTGTCTGGGAGGCAGTGGCGGTCGCTTTATACAGATCGTGCATCAGTACGATATCTCCATCCTTTATATGGTTCAATACGGCTTTCTGGGTACTTGCGGAATCCCGCGTTTTCCAGTCTAAGGTATCGATGGACCAGATGATGGAAGGCATTCTCACCCATGATTTGATGTTGGAACTGGTGGCACCTCCCGGTGGGCGCATCACAACCGGATTTATACCGATTACTTTTTTGACGGCACGATTGGTTTTGGAAACCTGTTTTTGAACTTCCTTTTTCCCAACCCGGGTCAGAATTTTGTGATCATAAGTGTGATTGCCAATCTGACACCCGTTGTCATAAGCCTTCTGTACGGTTTTGGAGTAAGTCGATACGCGGCTGCCCACCACAAAAAATGTGGCAACGGAATCATTTTTCTTCAGGGTTTTTAAAATGGTTGGGGTATAAACCGATGGTCCGTCATCGTAAGTGAGGGCAACCATCTTTTTGTTTTTATCGATTTTCCGTGTCAGAACCCCTTTTTTATTAAAGTAACATAAGTAATGGGAAATATTCTTTTTCCCGGTAACTGCCTGTCCGTTTTTTCCGAAATAGTATTTGTTTTTGCCAACCTTTTTCCACCGGTTTTTCAGCTTTTTTCCGTTCTGATAAAAATAGAAATGTCCGTTTTTATCATGGATAAGTCCCTGCAATACCGGTTTGGGATTTTCCGTGGAAGGAACCACCGGTGTTTCCGTTGGAACTTCGGAAGAAATTTCCGTGGAGTCATTTGCGGGCAGTTCTGTATTCAGATCTGCCGCATGGATAGCAATCCGGCCTGAAACTATGGTTAATGTCAGGGTAAATAACAATATTCCAAGGGAAAATAAATGAAATTCTTTTCTTTTTTTCATACAAAATCTCCTTATCTTTTGTGACATGTATTTGCTGTTATCATACACACTTTACAGGCAAAAAGAAAGATGAGAACAAATGTTCTGATTGAGATAGACAAAGTCAGATCTTTGTAGTAAAATTAGCATATATGTGCAGACTATAAAGATATGGATTTTATCTTTTTTTTCATGGAATAAAGTTAATTTTACGATAAATTTGAGAAGGGAGAGGGCATTATGGAGTTCAAATTACATGCCCCATATAAGCCAACCGGTGACCAGCC
>OCIU01000941.1_pt1 | contig 22333 bp, 24 predicted proteins | sample 1538471 | NCBI WGS metagenome assembly OCIU01 (sample SAMN04571693, study PRJEB22368) | human gut metagenome | biome: human gut; material: stool | host: Homo sapiens | place: Luxembourg | collected 2012-06-01 | reverse complement strand
AATCGACAGTTTTGCCGTCGGGGAAAACGGGGAAAGCCCGGTTTGAACTTTTATCGCTGCATTGCAGCATTCGTACATCGCCGTTATCCTTCGGGATTTCCGAGAGCGAGGTTTTATATGTATTATGAAGGAAAGAAAACAGGATTTTCAAAGAGATTTGAGGCAGAGAATAAAACATAAACAATGATGTAAGAATGTTTTTTGTATGTAAAAAAATCTGCTTGTGCCAACATTTAATTAACAACTAATAGTTTGTATCCAAATAATATCTTAATGAATTAATGTTTTTTTTGCTATAATATATGTGTGAAAAGCAGTGGTCTGTTGTCTTAGCTTTGAGTTAATCAACCAACGCGGATGGACAACACAACAAAATCGCCGAACATCTGCTGGGTACTCAACTGTAAGTAATAGTAGTGCAACTGATGATATCTGTATTTGGATCAAGAAAGGTGTCAAGGATGCTCTGTCCAAGATTACCTGCGAAAATCGACAGTTCGGTGGAAGCGTCATATGTAAATTCGCCGGGTTCTGCACATACTTCAACGACTCTTCCTTGATCCAAAATGATCATACATTGACCGTCAGTTACGGCAATGCCGGAGCCGTTGGAAATGATGTTGTCACTGCCTTTGGTGTTTGAGGAACGTCCGCTGATGCGCTTTTGTCCTTTTGTTACCATAACTTCTTTATCCATTGCCTCGCAATAGAAAAACTCTTTCCATTGATCTGCCAGAACGCCGCCTACGGCGCCCAGCCCTGCTTTAATAAGTCCCATTTTTGTCCTCCTTAATGTATTGGAATTTATTTCGAGTTTATTTCAGCAAATGATAATTCTTCCGCTGACACGGCGTTCCGGAATATGGTGTACCGAGAGGCATTCTTCCAGATTATTCTGACTGTTTGTGGCAACCATGCGCGGTTTGCCGTTTGCGGAAATCTCCGCCATCTTGTATTCTCCTCTCATTTATCCTTGTTTTTGCGTTCGGCTTCGCGCCGGAGAAAAATCTTCAACTCGGAATTGTTAATGATTTGCTCGTGATACCGTGCCGAAAACATATCTGCAAACTCTTCAAGTGTGCATCCCGGGTAATACTCTTCCAGCGATGCGCCGCCGTTCGATCCTGCCGAGATGCCGGAGGTGAAAATGTCGTACAGAAGATCCATCGAGCCGTCCTCGTAGAAGCGCAGTACCAGCTTGGTGCTCTCGTCATGCTCCTCGTCCCGACACCAGGCAAGCTCGATATTCTCCGGCAGGAACCGCAGTCCGTTATTCTGTGCGACGGTATCTCCGTATGAGCCATAAGCTGCATGAACAAGTACATCGTTTGTGTGAAGAAGCGTATTCAGCTCGTCGGTCATGTCGATGCGCGTTACGGATTTCGGCAGCCGCAGCTTCACCATGTTCGGGAACTGTTCGAGCACGCCGACGCAGATCGCCGTAATTCCGTCGTACACCGTCAGCACGGTGCACTGCTCCTTCCAGCTTTCGTCTTGATTCCATGTCTCGGTATCCGAAGCAGAAATACTGCCCTTGCCGCTTATCTCAAGATTTCCCATGCCTCGGTCGATGAAGCAAAGCCCACTGTGATATTTAGAAAAATACATAGATTTTCTCCTTATTTCAGCACGGGCATGCCGTTATTTCCAACAGCAAATACCACCTTTTTTGTACCATTATCCCCATCGTCCAAAATTAACTTGCCCGGATCAGTCGGTACTATAAATTTGTTATCAGTAAGCCAGGATGGGCTGACATTTATCTTGCCTGTCTTTGTAACGCCGCCGTCCGCGTTCAGGCTGAAAACAACCAGACGCATCTCCCGCCGGTCCTCTTCAACATCCTCACAGAACAAGTACACATAGTTTCCATCTACAGTCTTTACGTAATAGGGGTGTAAGTCATATACAAAGCATTCCTCCTCGTAATACTGACCGTCAATATCTGTGTAGATGCCATAATCCATATAGTGGTTTCGTTCATCGTTGTACCATCCTGATATGGATATTGCCTCTGAAGCATCGTCTGTATCCAGCTCTGCAAAGAAGGAAATATCAAGAGGGATTTCAACGGCATATTCCGCCGGAACAGCCATATATTTTTCGTTGAACAGCTCCGGATATTCGGCAAAGGAAACGGTTGCCGTCAGCATACCGTCGTCACTCAGCTCTCCGGGTGAAAAATAGAAGGTCAGACCGAGATAGTCTATTGTCCAGTTAAAGCCGTCCCGGTTTGCGGACAATTCTTCCCGGGCGATGCTGACCAAGTTATCAAACCCGTCCAGCATAGCATTTTCCTGCATGGTGGCGATTTGATCCAGCACTTCTGCCATTTCGGGATACGCAACTGCATCCGCCTGCCCCAGCGTCACACAGGAGTGTTCACTCCGAACAAGTGCCCGGTCGTAATCATCTTCCCATTCATAGTAGGTGTGTAGTGTTTTTTCCGGCGTAAGCAGCCTTATTTCATGGGAATGGTCTCCATCCTGATTTTCGGTCGTATCCATGCTTTCCGTCTCCGGTGGCTGCCCCGTATTCTCACCGCAGGCTGCCAGACACAGAAGCATACAGGCGGAAAGTAGTAAACATATCATCCTTTTCATAGCCATTCCTTTCTGAAAACTAAGGGGCGAAGGGAACTTTCCTGTCCTTTCGCCCCTGATATTGCCCCACAATTACCGACGGTCAAATGCCATCTGTATACATAGTTGTTGCTGACGAGGATCTGACTGTCGGTGTCGTTGCATACTAAAAGTTCGAATTATTCTTCAATAAGTGACAGGTCGATATGCTTTCGATGATCGACCGTACATCTGCATCATTAAACGAGATCTCATATTCTCCGTTTTTCATAAGAATCATCACCTGAAAGACGCATCCGTCATCTTTTGCTTCCAGCATCGTATAGGGATATCCGAAGCTGGTGCAGGTATAAACGTTCCATAGGTGTCCACCGCACTTAAAAGGCTCTATGTCCCGAACATTCTCGTAGAAGTCCTTTATAGAAATATAGATTTCATCTTTACCGTGATAGAAAACCGTGATGCCCGCCTTTGAAAACACATCCAATTCTGTTTGTGCTCCCTTAAAAATATGTAGATTCCTCGGGCTTGCTTTTCCTTCGCTGTCGATGCCGTAAAAGAGTTTCCAACCTGACGGCACCAGCACACGGAGAATACCGTTCTCAAACCATTCGCTCACGCCCACGGATCCTCATCCGCAGGGATACGGATATCCGACAGGCACTGAATATCATTTAAGAACCACTGACCGGTAGACGGCTTTTTACGCAGCTTGATCGGTCTCGGATTATCCGCCCCGCCGCTGGTCACATACAGCGTTGCCCAGTTTTCCTCGTCAAACGAATAGGGGTTTTCGCTGACGGAAATCATATAGGGGATTGTAGGCTTATACCCGTTTTCGGGGGTTGCTCCGGCAAAAAAGGATCGTGCCTTGTAGCCCTTGCCGTTCAGCCTTTCTCTGATAAACTGCTTTTCGTATGTGCTGACCTCTGCGGGACCTTTCAGAAAATTCAGCATTTCAATGGCTTCCTCCGGGTTCTGCTCATAACGGCACAGAGCGACAATCGTCAACGCCGTTGTTTTGAAAGCGGAATCCAAAGAAGCCTCCGGCAAAGCCTGCAGCTCGGCAACATTCGTCGGAAGTACAGCAAAGGTAAAACTCTCCGAACGGTTTTTGCCTTTTCCTACCGACTGCGCCGCATTATTTACTGCTTTCGCAGCCTCTTTTTTCAATGTAGACTCCGCAGTCTTTTTCAATGAATCAAAAATACTCATTACAATTTCCTCCTTATAAAGTCTCTGCGCCTTTTGCGGTTACTCCGCTTGCAGAGAAATATACAACTTTTTATCTGCGAATGATAATGCACGATACTCCAATCATCACAAGAATAATTCCAACCACCAAAAATATGATCATTCTCCGGTGCAATCCGATATACAGATCTGAATCCCCGTCAAGCAAATGATAGTATCCGTACCGTTGCAGAACGGAGAATAACAAGGTAATTACACCAACAGTGATGACTACAATACCTATAATTAACAAATGATTCTTCAAAATGCCGCTTTATTCTGCTCTTACATATCGGGTGGTCATAAAGAGCAGATTCCCGTCATCATCGGAGAGCTTTACCCAGCCGTCCTCGCTCATGCCTTCTCCGACCTCCAGCCAAAGCTCGCCGTCGCGTTCTTCCCATGCCTTCGGATCGTCGGTCATCATGCCGTCGTACAGCTTGATGACGCCTGCCTTAACAGCCTTATCAACTTCCTCTTTGGATACCCCTTCGGGCAGAGGCATCAGCATATACAGCTTGCCGTCCCCGCACACAGCGATCTGCCCGCCGATCATATTCCGTCTTTCCTTCAGTTCGTCTGCGACTGCTTCCTCGTCCGATTCGTCGATGTACGGCATCGGTGCCTTCAGATATTCCTCTGCACTGAGGAACACCACTTCATCCGAATCATTCACCATACCAATGGAATGAAACACCCATTTTCCGACATAACTCATAGAAAAATACCTCCTGTTTTCTAATTATTATTTTCATGTTTTGCCTTTTATATTTTTTCTCTCTCCGAAACGGCAATTACAATATTGCCGCTTCGGAGAAAGGGCTATGCCGGCTGCATAGCCTTTTTCTGTGATAATGGGGGCGGGACAGACGGTGCTGCCGCCGCCCCTTATCAAGGTGTGGTTTCTTGTTATTTTACAGAATGTCTCTTTTTACCGTAAACGGCAGTTGTTACAACGCCGAAGCCGGAAACAAAGAGCAGAGCAATCCAAAGAGACATAATACTGTTGTCACCGGTCTGAGGATTATCGTCAGGCTTATCACCACCGGGAGTGGTAGGAATGCCAACATTGTATTCGCAGGTATCACACTTGCCATCGTTGTTAGCGTCTGCGTGAGCAGCCTTGCTGTTCTCGATGATAACGCCACAACCTGCTACGGTGCATTCTTTCCAATGATTATCCTTGTCGGACTTCCAATCGGATTCGGTGTGACCGAGCTTAGCAAGATTGCCCCAAGCTGGAAGGTCGGTTATTTCCTTTGTACCGAGTGCATCTTCATAGAACTTGCCACAGCCTTCGCACTTGTAGTACGCTTCCTTACCACCCTCTGTGCAGGAAGGCTCAACCTTCGCAACAGGCTTAATGTCGCAGGTGTGTCCGGCAGGAATGGTTTCCCAAACTGCGGTTACGGTAGTGTCAGCGGTAACGGTAATCTTATCGCCAACCGCCTTTTCGTTACCGTCAACGCTCCAAGCCTTGAACTGCTTGCCATCGGGAGCAGTGAAGCCGTTTTCAGGGAAAGTGTATTCGCCGGAAATTCCGGTTACATCTTCCATTGTGCCTGTACCGCCGTTTGCGTCAAAGGACACTGTGTAGGTCAAGATCGCAGGCAGATCGAAGGTTAGCCAATAGCTGTTTTCCGAAAAACCGGGTCTGAATCGTGTTGCCGTACAGGTACCGTAAGGCGTGACGAGCCTGATGTTTTCTTTTTCCAGTTCCGAATAATTATATCCGTCCACAGGGTAAAATTTGATCGCAAACGGATACTGATCCCCTACCTTCAATACAGTACCGGAGTCAATGGGACTGCAATCCCCGTCTGCACTATCACCGAAGCCGTAGACAGGATCATAGTAGCAGTACAGTCTTCCATAGGGCGGATAAGTTGGATTATCGAGTTCGGGAAGGTTCATGCATTCGGGAGCGGTCAGCGATACGTCCCAGGCGGTTTTGCCCGCCTCGTAACCGTTGAGTGTGATCTCAAGCGACTCGACTGCGGTGGTGCCCAATTGCGGGAGACGGAATGAGACGGAGGTTTTGGTCACAGCCGTAACCACGGCATCCTCAAATCCGGCCAGCTTGAACTTATCTTTTTTCAGATAACTGCCGTCCCAGAAGCTGTCGGGGAAGCTATAGCCTTCGTCCAGCGCATAGTCGATCTGCAGGCAGTAATCCTGATGCCTTTCAAATTTCGCGTGTAGATTGGTCACTTTCGTGTCAAAATCCACATAGTCCTCATAGATCATATACGCATTGTCGATGCCATAGCCGCTGCCCTGCAAGGAGACGTGTGCCGTGCTGCTGTCCACCGTCACCGCAGGGATCGTCTGATCGATCGCATAACCGTCCAAGGTAAAGGTCACGACATTAGCAGTGAGCGGTGTGCCGGGAACGGCAGGCAGAACAAATATGGCGACAAGGGCACCGTCCAAACTGACTATATTCCGTGCGGTTATATTGCCAAGGTCTCCGGAAAGCGAAAAATCGTCGGAATTGAAACGTACATTGCGGTCATCGGGTATGTCGAATTTCACGTACAGGCGGTAGTCTTTCCGGGTAGAAAGGGCATCCGTTCCCAGGAGCATATCGCCGGAGACGATCCAGTATCCGTGGCCATATCCGCCGCTTGCCAGAGAAATAGGCTGCGCGGCGCCTTCTTTGAAGGAACCGGTGACATCCCCCCAGCGAAACGGACAGAGAGCCTGCCAGCATTCCGTGCTTATATTCGGCTCCGGAATTCAGTTTCACATCAAAGATAGCTTTGGATATGTACTCATACTCTATGTAAGCCCACGTGGCAATAATTTCGAGGTCTTCGGTAACACTGATCTCCGCTCCGGCATCATAGTAGGTATAGCCACTTCCCGTATTTATTCCCCAGTCATCAAACGTACTGCCCCATGGAATTTGAAAAATACCCTCGATTCCGGGCAGCGTGTACATGCCTTCGCTGACGATGATTTCTACCGTCGAATATGGATCAGTGGTTCGGTTAACAAATGTGATCTTGTGGCTACCCGTCGGATCGGCCCACTTTGCGTACAGGGTGACGTCGGAATTGACATCCAGCTTGCTGCCTTCGGCGTACCACTTGCCGCTCGGACTGCCAACAGTCCATCCGTTGAACACCTTTCCCTCAGGCGCAGTAAAGTCGCATGCAGGAAGCGTATAATCGGGGTAAACATCGGTGACTTCGTCCATCGTCCCCGTGCCGCCGTTTGCATTAAAGGACACAGCGTATCCGAGCTTCTCGAATGCCACCGAGCAGATGATGCCTGTATACAAATCGTCATGCGTGAAGGTAACGCCGTCGGTGCTTCCGTTGACGGTAACGGTCACATCGTCCAGGTCGGCAAAGGAATATCCTTCCTTGGGATTGATGTAAATGCGTACCGTGTATGGCTCGCCGGGTTCTACCGTGTGGTATATATCACAGAGCATATTTCCATGCTCACCCCAGTCTTTTAGCCACCTGACGGAAGTGATCTCATAAATTCCCTCATACGCTGTTGGCGTGAAGTCCAACGTCTGGCCGATCACGGGTACGTCAAGGGTCAGAGACACTTGGTTTATCTTGTCCTCCGCCAGCGCCGTTGTCGGCAACATGCCAACTAGCATTATCATAGCCAGCAGTATACTCAGGATTTGTTTTGTTGCCTTGTGTTTCATCTTTTCTTCCTCCTTAATCAAAGTGTTTCCATTACACCAAGCAGATAGCCTGCCGAAATAGAAGTGTAAATGAATTGGTCGATCAGACCGTCGGTTTTGGCTCTCCGTACCTTTTTGGCAACGGCAGGCTCTGCCTTTTCGTCCACTAAGTAGACAATCTTGCAATCCGGATCAATTTGCTTTATCTGATTCCGAAGCTTCATACGTTCTTCAATCTTCCACGGCGTATATCCGGTCACCTCCATCAGCACGATATTTGCCGCTGTGCGGTTAAATTCCTGCATAAGCTTTTCGGGTTTTTCTACCACAGTTACACTGAAGTCGTCGCCTTCAAGCGTCCGCTTGATCATATCCGCAAACATAAAATTCTGTGTGTTAATGACAATCCTCGGCATTTTTTCAACCACCTTTCATTTCTGCGAACAGACAGACATAACTTTTCATTATGTGATTATATTTTATCAGACCGCTTTTTCTTTTTCCTCCCCCAAAAGTAGGATATTTCAGAAGAAAATAAAAAAGGCACCCGAAAGCGGGTGCCAAAAATGATGACGCACATGATGATGTAATTCAGTTTTCCTGCTTCTTCGGCAATACAAGCTTTGCCTGCATTGCCAGAACCAAAAGCTCAGTTTTGTTCGCACAGCCCACTTTCTGATAAATGCTTTTCAGGTGGGTTTTGACCGTGCTTTCCTCTACAAACATTTTCTCTGCCGTTTTTTTAAGACTGATGCATTCCACTAAATTATGCAGAACTTCTTTCTCCGTCTCGGTGAGAGCGCTGATCGTAGTATCTCCCAGCTCCACATCGGGGGCATCTTGCGGCCAATAGCATCTTCCGTCTACGGTACGATCCATAACCTCCAAAAGCTCAATGGGACTGAAATCCTTAAACCAAAAGCTGTCCGCTCCCGCCGCTTTTGCATCTTTTAATGCCTGCGGGTCTGTATAGGAAGTGGTAACGATAATCTTGATTTTCGGACAGCTTTTTTTGATCCTTTTCGTTGCCTCAATTCCGTTTTCATTTTTCGCTGTGTTGATATCCATCAGTACAAGGTCAATATGCTTTGCCGTACAAACCATGATTGCATCGGCAGCACTGACAATTGTGTCAACCAATTCATAGCGGTCAGCAGCGGCCCGAATATCCGCACGGTAGGCTTTATGTATGTTTCTTTCATCGTCCACGATCAATACGCGCGTCATAATGAATTCCCTCCTTTGGTATACTCGGGAAGCGTTAATGTCAGCGAATAAAAAGGCAGGCTCTGCACGGTCATAATTCCGCCGGATCTTTCGATTCGTTCTCTGAGGGAAGTAAGTCCGCCTCCCTCAATAATTTCCTGCTTGGGCTGCGTTCCGTTATTCGTATAAACGGCAGATATCTTTCCGTTTGCATTCGTGATTGTAAAATGCAGCAGGTTCGCACCGGCATGATTCAGGGCATTGGTTACGCATTCCCGCAGAGCAACGATCAGCAAATACGCCGTATGCGTGTCCTGTGGCATTGTACCGTGAATTTGTACATCGACACCGATACTTTTTGCGATTCTGACCACTTCATCGCAGGCATCCGGCTCATCTTCAGCCGCGATCTCATCCCTGAGCGCACATAAGCTGCTTTGCCACAGTTCGAGAAACTGCGCTTTTTTATCATGCGGAAAATCCTGTACCACATACTGACGGGCAGAGAGCAGGCAATTTCCCATTTTATTATGTACGCGCATTTTGGCGGTCAGAATTTCCTGTTGGCGGGTGATTTCTGCAATGTTCTCCGAAATACGCTGTATCTGAGTAATCATCTCTTCCAGTTCCGCATTGCGCTCTACAAGCTCTTTCTGTAAATTATATAGCTTTGTAAATTCAGTCGCTGTAAATTGCGTGTATTGTATGCCGGCTTCGCTTTTCACTACGGTGTCGGAAAATGCCCATACCGTTCCGTCAGGCATACGATAGCCGTTTTTTCCTTTGATTTTAATGACTTCCACGCCATCCGCAGGAGAAACAAGGGCTGATTTTAATTCTTGCTGCATCTGCAAATCTTTTCCCAATAGCTGATAAGCCAAGCGATGCATCTGCGTATTGCAGAGTACCGGCAAACCGCTTTCCGAAAAGAAACAGATTCCTGCCGGCAATGTGTCGAAGGTCTCCTTGACGGAATTCAATGTAAGCATTTCTTTTGCTTTGCGTGATTCCGAAATAATACTTACGGCTGTATAGATACCGATAAGCAGCCAAATCAGCAGAATTGCGGCTACGGGCGCGTCCTTCAGGCAACCGCTGTCATTGTGCACGCTGTTACCCAAAAGCGGCATAGCGGCAAATATAAAAGCAGTCGGCAGCAGATTCAAAAGAAGCAGCCGTATTTTCTTATGCATATAAAGCATAAACAAATAACCAAATTGATACAGGTTCAAAATAAGCATTAAGCAGAGAAGGAATGTTTTCCATCCGCTGGGAAGGTCGATAAAGCTGATCATTTGCCGTCACCGTCCTCTCGTGCAACGAAATATGTCAAAAGATAATCGTTCTCTTCTTCCTGTTCAATCCTGAAATCAGAGTCAAATTGAAACGTCATTTCCGTTGTCAGATGGAGGCTGATACACATCTCAAAACCGCTTTCCGCCGTTCTTAAAAATACCGCAATGGAATTGATACAGGAAAAGGTCTTTTGGAGAACCGATTGAAAAGCATCATAAAGCTGTATGCTCTCGGAAAGTGATATGTTTCCTTGAGCTTCCACAAGACAACTTCCGGTTACGCCTTGCAGTTCCAATGCAGAAACAGACTCCCGAAAGCAATATCCCAGCTCAGCCATACGGATTGTATCCTGGGTTTCGGAAATAAACAGAAGATTGTTTCGCCGCTTGAAATATGCCCCGATCAAAGTTAATTCCGCAATAAGCTCTTTTTCATTTTCCGGTTTATCTTCTTTGTATAAAGTAGAAACCAAATCCTGCATCTTTTTCAGTTGAGGAGCCGTTTCAAGCTGCATACGGTTATACAACCGGTTTGCTTCCAACAGATGCGCTTTCTGCTTGTTGGTTCGGTTCTCCTCCCGAATGAGAGTATGCCGCTCATTCAGTGTTTTGTTAATATCCTGCAGCTCGGATATCGCTTCCTCAATTTCCGAAACATCGTCCGTCCAAAATGTATATCCGCCGCAAATCTCCGATACGGAAAGGCGAATATGGTCTTTCAGCATAATCGGTTCGCTTGTATTTATTTCACGTATTTCAGGGAACTCAGCGGCTACCTTACTTGCCATTTGCAAATGATATTCTTTATCTGTGATATACACCGGAAGATCAGACGCAGAAAACAATTCTTTATAATGTGTGTTGGACTGAATCAACCCACAGGCAATACAGCTTTCAAAAATTGCAGCAAATGTAAGGCACTGAAAAACCGTAACATCCGGTAAATAGTTTCTTACAATGCCGGAGCCGCTTGCATACAGAACACCGTACAGAACCGCTATTCCTGTCGGAACAAAGGGCAGCCACAGAATTTTGCGGGTCTTTGGAAGCCGGCATTTATAAAGCATGATTCCGATAGCAAGCAGAGCGCAGACGATCTCCCAGCCAATCACAATCATGTATCCGATCCGATAGGTATAATCCTCATCGGTAAATACGGGAGCGTTTTCCGGAAAAGCAAAAACAAGCTGATGCAAATCATTTGTCAGCACAAACAGTGTAAAGATAAACGTAAGTATTGTTGCCGGAATCAACCATTTTGACATGCGGGAGTTTTCCGGCTTACCGATAGATGCCGAAACAAAAATCGAAAAAAGCGGTACAAAAAGCATAGGTATGTAATAACAGTACCACAGTATGCGGTTTATATTCGGATCAACAACAAAATAATATTTAACCGTCCGAATAACCATCCACAAGATGAGGAAGAAGGCGACTGCCGATAAATACCTTCGGGTGTTCTTCGGCACGATCCGCTGACGCACCGAAAATCTCCATGCAGCAAACAAACCGATATAGATGGATGATCTGATCAGTCCGAGAAGTATACCGTTTGCAGTTCGAAGTATGGATTCGGTATTGGCATGCTCACATATTGTAGCTATCACGATCAGCAACGATATTACAAAGCCAATACGCAAATAGTTTTTATTCGGTTTCGTCACGGCATTCACCTCGCTTTTTCTTAAAATTCACTGTATTTCCGCACAAATTCCGTGCGGATGCAAAAATCCATTTTGTATTATATCATATTTTCCGACAAATTTCAATCCGTCCCTTGTATTGGTGATCTTCACTCGCAAAATGTTGTCATCCCACCTGCTAAGTTGATAATCTGTTTATTCTTTTTTTTTGCATACAGGACTGTCTGATACGCTCCTCCACTTTTCCGTTCAATGCAGCACAACACTAATTCGGCTCTGTCAACCATCTCACGATTGCGAAGTTGGATCGCCGCCTTTGGGTGTGCCTTAGATGCTGCATAGGATATTTCCACGTCGCTGTAGTAGTCGTGATAGGATTCCTCGTTATTTATCTCATACCTATCTAAAAAAGCAAAAGAAAATTTATATAACAAATATTATTTTTGAAAGGACATTCCAACACAGACACCCTTGCTTTCCTCCGAGACAAAAATGCCTCGGAGGTTTTCTTTTGCTATTTACGCAGAATTATTTAGGGATTACCTTCATTTTACAATGCACGGTTTTTACAGTAAAAAATTCAAATAATTGACATGTAGTCACAAAATTACTGATACCATTAAATGGATTTTGAGGAAAAACTTTTTTAATGTGAGCATGAAAGCGATGAGTAAATTGAGGACACATTGACCAAAATCGGATCAAAAATGACATAATAATTTTTGCTTCAAAATGATATTGTTTAACGAAATGAAGAGAGGATAAGGGCGTTGGGGAGAGGGCACTCGCCTTTTGCTGATATCACAAATACAATGCAATATCATATATTTACGATTGATAATTGATGTAATTTGTGCTATGATTGTTATAAAAGAGTTGATGTGTTTGGGTATTGTAATTCTAAGACTACAATGAAGATCTTGATGGGACAGACAGCTGTGAGACTAGGTTTATTAAATACAGAATGTACCTCAGACATTCATTAATAATTATCGATAAAAGGAGTATGAAATGGGAAGTAAAAAAGTGAGGGTTGCACTGATTGGATCTGGCAGAGCGGGCATGATTCATGCGCGAAATCTTCATACTGTTGTTGCAAACGCTTGTGTGGTTGCGGTTTGCGATCCAGTGGAGGAGGCAGCAAGAGCAGCGGCCGCTGAACTTGAGCTTACATCCTACTATACGGATTATCACGATGTTTTGTCAGATCCTGCAATTGATGCGGTAGTTATCGCAACTCCGACAAAATATCATTGTGAAATTGCCGTTGCGGCTGCAACAGCAGGCAAACACATTCTGTGCGAAAAGCCGCTGGCAATGACAGTTGAAGAATGTAATGTTATGGATGCTGCGGCGAAAAAAAACGGTGTGATCTTACAGGTCGCCTTTATGCGGCGATTCGACGCATCCTTTATTGCTGCTAAGGAAATGATTTTAGCGGGAGAAATTGGGGATGTGGTTATGGTGCGTTCTAATACCCGCGGCCCGAGCATTCCCAGGCCATGGATGTATGATGTAAAGAAAAGCAATGGTCCGTTGGCTGAGGTTTGTAGTCATGATATCGATACATTGCGCTGGTTTGCAGAGAGTGACTTTAAGACGGTATATGCGATTGCAGGAAATTACCGTTGTCCCGACGCCAAAGAGGAATTTCCGGATTTCTATGACAACGTGGTCATGAATGCAGAGTTCGTTAACGGTTGTCAAGGAATAATTGACGGAGCACAAGGGGTTCGCTACGGGTATGATGCGCGTTGTGAGATTTTGGGAACGCATGGATGTATTTACCTTGGAAATACCCGCGAAAATTCAGTAACGCTTTGCAGAAACAATATGCATCAAGATCGCGAGTACCTGTATTGATATGCTCAAAGAATTATGAGCGTCGCATTGGAACACGCAAGAAAATATCACTACATAGAACACAATGCCGCCCGTGATGTTATCACGAAGTTTGGCAAGCAGGGCAAGACACCCGACCCGTACACCATAGAGCAAATGCAAGATTTTATGAGCAAGGTTATCGGTACGGAGTGGGAAATGCCCGTTATGCTTGCGGGTATGTACGGCTTGCGTATGAGTGAAATTCTCGGCTTGCGTTGGCAGAACGTAGATTTGGAAAAAGGCACGTTCGGCGTTGTCGAGCAATTACCGTTTAATCTCCCCGCAGGGACAAAAGAGGTTGCGGAAATGGCACCGACAAAATCCAACGATAGAATATTGCCGATCACCGATCTGACGCGCCCATATTTTGAGCAAGCGAAAAATCTGCAAGAAAGGAGGAAGGAGCTTACAGCCGCCGCAGGGACACCGTATTATGACAATGATCTTGTGATCTCAAAGCCCGACGGCGCACCTTATCGGCGCGACGTTGTTTCAAACAATTTCGGTCAGCTTGTACGGCACCTTGAAATGCCGCATATTCGTTTTCACGATTTGCGGCATACGGCGGCGACCAATATGCACCAACTCACGGGCGACTTTTATACCGTCGGTGAGATCTTGGGGCATACGTTAAAAGGTATCGGAATGTCGCTCGGTATCTCAACCAACCTTGAAGCAGTAACGGCACAGTACGTTGACGTTCGCCTTGAGCGTAAAAAATCCGTCCTTGACGTTTACCACAAGGCACTACACCCGCCGAAAGGCGACGGAGAGAAGAAGCAAGGCGACGGCGGCAAGGAAGAAAAGCCAAAGAAAAAAAGTAGTGATATAGAGCTATAACGGGAATATTTCTTTACAGCTTTTCACTACTTTTTATAGGTTTTTAAGACATTCGGGCACCATAAGGGCACCACAGTATTCATTTTTGATGAATAAACTGAATAGAGCAAAACACCGAGGGCACCACAAATCAGGGCACCAAGGGCACCATTCACAAAAAGCGGGCACCACCAAGACAAAGTGAAAACCCTTGAAAACGTAGTGTTTTCAAGGGTTTTTGGCGGAGAGGGCGGGATTCGAACCCGCGTGCGATTGCTCGCAAACTGATTTCGAGTCGCTAACGCCCGACGCACTTTTGTGGTAATCTCTTAGAACTGAGTGGAATCCGATGGAACATCGTGGAACGCGAAAAAAGCCCGTTTTACGGGGCTTTTCGCGGTTTTTTTATGCCCGGAGCACTCAAAATACGGCAAAAATCGCGTCAGAATTGATGTTTTTTGAGGCACCCGAATTTGGCACGATTTCGGCGGTTTTTTTGGCAGTTTCTTAGAACTTTCTTAGAACTGCCCTTTTTTGATGCCCTCTGGCGAGAGCTTTGTATATACAAAATCGGAATGCGAATACGCGAGTAGCGACCTAAAATCCGTAGCGTTTTTGCCTCCGCCCCGTCCATTCTGTCGGAGAATTTCATCGAATTCATCGAGTTGGTCTAACTTACGGAGATGCACCGAAACAAAAATCTTAGAACTCGGCATCTTACATACAGAAAACAAAATTTGCGTGTCGGTTTTGTTTTTTCTTAACCCCACTTGACAAAGGGGATAATATCGGGTATAATATAGAGGATAATTCGGAGGTGCAATATGGAACATAAAGACTATCTTACCCGATTAACGGAACTATCCTCCAAAATAAGTGAACTGCCGAAAGGCTATATTTCAAAGAAAACGGTCAGCGGAAACGTCTACTTCTATCATCAATGGACAGAAGGCGGCGTAAAACAAAGCCGCTATCTGCATGACGATGAGGTGGAGGTCCTCTCCACTCAAATCGAAGAACGAAAGAAACTGCAAGCAGAGCTGAAGGATGTCAAGGCTGAAATGACACGGCAGCCAAAACTCCGACAGACAGATGAACAAGGAAACGAGGTGACTCATATGAACTGCACCTTAATGCACAAACGAATCGCCGTTGCCGAACTTGAACTCGACAATGACACAGGATTCATTCAGAAGATAGGGACGGTCTATGCTCCCGAACACCTTCCTCTCGGTATACCGATCAGGAGAGGAATTACCGACCGAAAAGCACTCAATGAATGGTGGACTGACAGATCAATTCCCGCAAGCCGTTCTGGTGTAAGAGAAGCTCTCGAAACGCTCGACATTACAAGCACGAGAATGCTTCTGATCAAATGCTACGGACTGAGCCTCTCGGATCAGTATTGGATCTGTCCCGAAGGTTCAGGACTTACGTGGGAGAAGGTCAACTTCTTCAACAACGGATTCTCTGATGATATCGGTAATGTACTGTTCGGCTCAAACAAGAAGCCGAGCAACCCGCTGGACTTCTCATCTCCGGATAACACGTCAGACGGTAATCTGAAAAAGAGATGGAAGATCATCGATGGAAAGCGGTGCCTCGTCAAAGGCGGTTCCAATCCGTTCCGTCAGCAGCCGCTGAACGAAGTCATCGCCACCGAAATCATGGAACGTCTCGACATCCCTCATGTGCCCTACACGGTAACGTGGAACAAAGGAGCACCCTACAGCATCTGTGAAGATTTCATTGACGAGAACACAGAACTGATTCCTGCATGGCGAATCATCCAGACACAGAAACAGGACAACAGCACTTCTCTCTATCAGCACTTCCTCAATTGCTGTAACGCTCTCGGCATTCCCGGAGCCGAAGAATTCCTCGATAGGATGATTACACTCGATTATATCATTGCCAATGAAGACAGGCATCTGAATAACTTCGGTGCTATCAGAAATGCTGAAACGCTCGAATGGATCGGTATGGCTCCGATCTACGACAGCGGATCATCACTCGGCTATGATAAGATCACACCTACTATGAAGAACGCAAGAGAATACACTTGCAAGCCCTTCAAGAAGCATCACGAAGAACAGCTCAAGCTTGTGTCGTCCTTTGATTGGGTTGATTTTGCAAAGCTGTCTGATGTTCAGGAAATCATCACAAGTATCCTTTCCGATGAGAACGCAACAGACTATATGGATGAAACGAGAATCAGAGTGATCGCGGAACTGACAGAACGCAGAATCCGAAACATCGAATCGCTTGCAATGTCTCATACCAGAGTTCAGAGCATCACCACTGAGGACGATGTCGAAGAAGATATCGCTGAAGACTACGGTCCCAAAATGGAAATGTGACAATCCGGCATAAGAAAAGCAAGATTGCAAAACGATCAAACGAATTGCAGTCTTGCTTTCTTTTTGCAGAAAAATCTGCAATCGCCTTAACCGTGCTTTATTGTATCGAGGCAGTCGTAAATTGCGCCGAAAGAAATCTCATTCAATTCAAACTGTGCTTTCTTCCCGTTAACCGCAACCACGACAGTAAGCACACACCCGGAGTGTTCTTCCGTCGAATATATCGCCCTTATCGGCATTTTCAAAGACCACCTTGCCATCAGGCTCGCCGATCTTTGACCGATACTCCTTCATGATATGTGCAATTCTTGATTCACTACGTCCCATAACAATCTCCGTGTCATTTATCTTTGTGCGGCAGGGTCCAGTACCAACCGTCGGTTTTTTTGATAGATTCAATAGATAACAGCGCTTTTGCCGACATGAGTGTACGTTTCCCGATCTCGTACTCTTCGGCAGCCGAGATGATATCCTTATACGATACCTCGCCCGATGACAGAATTGATTCAAGCAACTGCTTGGCATCCGTCAGTTTGGAGGTTTCGGTATCGGATGCTGCACCGGATAGAAGGTCAGAAGCGGAAATATCGCATTCACCGATCCAATCGACCTTCCCGTTATTAAGAGTAAAAGTGAGGGATTTGCCTATGGGACCGAGATTATTCTTCTGCTGAGCGAGGATGCGTATTTCAGGGTTATCCGTTGGTCGTCCGACAACAAGAACACTTCGGGCGGCCGCAGAAATATCGATGGAACCGAGTCCTCGGTAGTTTGCCTTTCCGCTTGAATTCTTGTTGAGATGCCCGACGAGCAGAACGGCACAACCGGTTTTCTCAGCGAGCTCTTTCAAATGATTCAAACGAGGTCTGATCACGTTTGCCCGGTTCATGTCGATGTTTTCTCCGAGAAAGGATTGGATAGGATCGAGTACAAGAACCCGAGCGTTGATTCTCTTGACCGATTCGGCAAGCTCGTCACTGTCAAGTGAAAGCGAATCGGAACGCTTTTCAATGAAACAGATATTAGTACAATCCGCTTGATGCAATTCCAGACGAGGTTTTATTGTATCAGAATTATCGTCCTCTGTATTCTGATAGATGACCTTGCCGGAAACGCAGTTATCCGAGAAAGGCAGTTTCTCTCCGTTCGAGATAATAGACAGTAAACTCAAAACAAAAGTGGTCTTTCCTTCACCCGGATCGCCTTGAATGACTGTGATCTTTCCGAATGGGATGTACGGGTACCAGAGCCAGTCGATCTTCCGACTCGTAACATCAGAATAATATTTGAGTGAGCAATCATCCATTCAATACAGCCTCCAAATCAGTTGTGCTATTATTTTACCAACAATTTGCTCTGAATAAAAGGCAATCTCTCACCCCAATTTCGCCGAAAACGGTCAGAAAAGCGCAATTTGTCACCCCAAATTTGTTTTATGATTCTTGGTGTTAACCGGCTCTCAAAGGAGGACATGATGGATGACATATTCTTTGATGACCAGCAAACCATAAATCGCATTATCGAAAGGATCGATTCTTTAAGAACCGAGAGAGGATGGTCCGTGAGCGGACTCGCTCTGGAAGCGAATCTCTCCGAAAATACACTCAAGCACCTTTACAAACGCAAAACATATCCGACGCTTCAAACGCTCTATCGGATCAGCGCCGCCCTTGGATATCCGCTGTGGCAGCTTCTCGCTTTTGACAACAAGGCATACACTTTGAGCGCCCAGGAACGTGAACTGCTGAACGCATACAACCGGCTTTCACCTCGACACAGAGAACTACTTCTCTATATCGCCAACAAAATCTGAGACAGAATGAGGCCGGTTAGCACACGGCAAAAAAGTCAAGGATGCAAACACAGAGACTCTCTGCAACCTTGCATCCTTGACTTTTGATTCCTATGAAATTGCGAGAAAACGAGAGAAAACGGAAGAAAACAAGAAGAAATCAAGGATGCAAAAGCTCGTTAAGCCTTTGCACCCTTGAACGGACTTAAGAAATTTGATCCAAGCCCTTGGTTTTTTCGCCGTTTCTATTGACAAACACCAAAAAACAATATATAATATTAATGCACTTGTTCGAAGGATACTCGTATCTGCAGAACATCCCGTTAGGCGTTGGTAGCACCTAACGGGTTTTTCTTTTGGTGTCATCAATGAACGAGAATAACGATAAACCGAATATGCTAACAATTAGTCGTACTCTACGGTAATATCATCTTCAGCGTCATATATTGTCTTCCCGTCAAACAGCAGAGCCTCCTCAAATTTCTGCACGCAATATGCTCTGTCTTTATTGGTCACTAAGAATACGACCGGAGACTCTTCGGAGATTTCATTCATCCTCAGAGTATATGTCCCATCTTTGTTTAACCAACCTTGAAGCATATAGCGTTTATCTTTGTAAAGGAACTCTTTGTCGCAGTTGATAAACAGGCTGTTGATGAACTCATCGATGGTGTTGCCATTCATTAGTTTACCACTCCTTTGAAATATTTTTTGTAAGTTTTCATTTCTTCTGCTGTAGGCAATCGAGCAGGGAGTCGGTTTTCTATACCGGGTGCTGAATAATCATGAACGTGAATCACAGCTTCTCCGTGAGAAGATAACCCTTTCTCATTGTGGTAATCAATCTCAAAAACCGGAAGATGCCCTTCATTGTAGAAACGCATTCTTCTAAAAACGCCTTCTTTATCTAACTGAATATATGCGTTGCTGGAGTGAGCTTCTTCAGGAAGAAAACCGCTTTTTGTTGGATCGATTTTCCCGAGAACTTTAATTCCTTCGATGGTGTCGATTGTTGCATAAGTGTACGCAACGGAAATTCCAGATGCAAAAGTGCCGCGTCCGCCCATGTTATCGCACCTTCTTTCTCGAAGATACATAATCAACAGCGACAATGTTTCCTGTCATTTCTTTAAACGGAGTACCGAAACAAATCACTGTCGATGGCTCAATTTTACTCATCATAGCTTCGTAACCGCGAAGGAATGAATGTTTCGAATGTTTGCAGCCGATCATCCCAATGGCAACAATAGAATTCTTTTCTACAGCTTCGAAGCAGAATTCATAACTTCTTGCAGCGCTCCAACTGATTGTCGGGATAACAACCAATCCTTGACTCTGCCAATATGCCGCAACCCAGCGATTTTTGCTGACACTTTCAATTTGTCTCCACAATGGCATTTCTTGATAGAGAGAAAAGTCCGGGGAAAGAAGAAAAGCATACTGACTGTATCGTGCAATGGTTCTTTCGGGATTATTATAGATACCATCAAAACGATAATCGTCAACAAAGAAATGAACCCCATAAGACTTGTAGTGATCCGTTTCTTTTGATTTCGTGTCAGTACAGGCGAGAAGATGGATGTTTGAAAGGTCAAGATTTTGCTTTTGTACTTCAGCAAAGCCGTACCTTCCTTTGGGAACAAACTCATTTCTTAAGAAACGAGGATTTGTGCGAAATTCAGAAGATTGCATAATACCTCCATAAACATATGTTTGTATGGAGGCACGAGTTTGCACTTGTCCGAAGGACACTCGTACCCCCAGAACGGTGGAGTCAACGCTAAGTGCATTGACTGTGGTGAATGAAGTGTATAGATATTTTTTCGTTTGGTAGCCGAAACAATATCAACACTAAGGTAGAGAACAAATATCACCCAAGCAAATCACATCACTCCTTTCACAGTATGCAAGAAGGGCTTTTCCGGTAGTTGTTGTGCCGAAGCTGTGCAGCCTCCGCAGATACCTTGCAGTAATTCATGATCTGTCTTACGGTCATTCCTTCGGTTTCTTCGTAAGGCATCATGATTTCACCGCAGAGTGCCTTGGCTTGCCACTCCATACTTTCAAACGGTTTTAACTCCTTATTTTTGAAAGCTCTATCCAAAATCGGAGTGAAACCGAGAAGACATAAAATCGCATGACACATTTCATGCAGAATGTGTGCCCGATAACCTCCGGTGCCAGAGACTGCGCCTTCATACACGGAGTTTTTCACTTCAATAAGGTAGTGTCCGTTCATATCGGGTATGCAACGGGCGGGGACACCTTCTTCGATTTCGTCGTCTTCAACTACCGTACAGGTTACTTCCGGGAATAATTCAGGAAACCGCTCAAATGCGTCAATGACGTCGAATCGGAGTATACACTTGCACTTGAATACTTCTCTCATGAACTTTGCAATGCTTCGCAAATCTTCACGAGAGATAGGTCGGGTCTTATAGTCCATTCGATTTCTTATTCCTTTCGATGATTTCCATGATTTTCTTAGCGGTATCATCGTCCATTGAATCGAATGAACGCTGGAATTGAAGTGCCGCTGTTCTTGCCATCGGGGTTGAAGATATCAGGTTGATTTTTACGCTTGTCTTGGAATTGTCTACGTGTTGCCGTAACTCTTCCACTTCACTTTCTTTAAGCGAATAGTGGTTGGTGATGATAGATACCCATTCATCCGGAATCGGTCTTTTACCGCATTCAACAGACGAGATGTAGGCGCTCGTTACTCCTAACCACTTTGCAGCATCGCTTAGTACCTCATGATTCTTGATCCTCAATGTTCTGAAGAACTCTCCAAATGGTGTGTAATTCATTTTTCATTCTCACTTTCTTTGCTCTTGTCCTCTGGCAATTATCATTATATCACGAAGATTTGAATTTGTCAACACCCATGGATAAAAATATTAACAAGTTTTGTTGATTTTGAAAATAGGACAATTATCAGATAAGCAGCGGGGAACAATGGGATTTCAATCCCGTTGTTTTTAGGCAACAGATATTCAAAAAACACTAACTCAGAATATTCAGACAATCAAAAGTGAATAAAGCAGCCGAATTTGAGCGGTTATTCATCAAAATCGCTTTCATTCGGCTGCTTTTGTTTTCAAAATCTTAGAACTGATAAGAAATCAGGATCAACAAAGAGGGAAACTACTCCCGCAAACAGCGTTTTGTACAAGCATTAAGTGACTTAAAATCCGTAGCGTTTTCGGCTTGATTTCTCTCCTCCGCGTCTGATTTCGAAAAAAAGAAAAAGCTCCGGCGTGCATTTCAGTGCAAGCCGAAGCAAAAAATCTTAGAATTATTCTATTTTCAGTTTCGATAGAAAGATCTCGCCAAACCGGGATTTGTTTTAACCAATCAGTCGTAATAAAATTCATAATCGGGTAGTGCCTGCCACTCGGCACTTGAAGTAATAATACCGACGATTTTGTCATGAACAGCCATAAACTTTTTTCCTTTATTGCCATCCGGAGTATTTCCAAGAGAAACATTCATACAAGTAATTGTTTTGGTTTTTCCATTGTATGATGCAGTAATAATAATATTTCTTGTCGGCTCGGTTACACCTTTTAACGGATTGTATTCGTCCGGATATGTTTCCGGTTTCATATCGCTAATCAAAGAAAAAATTTCTGCTTTCTGTTCGTCCGACAACAAAAAGGTTGTCGTGTAGTCTTCAATTTTAGTTGCGCTTTTCTGTTTAACAAGTCTTCCCGTTTTACTGTCATAGGTACTGTCTCCATTACAATCCCACTCAATATAAAAGCAGAAATCAGCCGGAACGTCTACTGAATTCACCTGTTTAACACATGAAGTCAAACCTGCTAAGAAAAGTCAACAGTTTTTTCGAAAACAATTGAAACTTTTTTT
>OCIU01000937.1_pt1 | contig 22380 bp, 24 predicted proteins | sample 1538471 | NCBI WGS metagenome assembly OCIU01 (sample SAMN04571693, study PRJEB22368) | human gut metagenome | biome: human gut; material: stool | host: Homo sapiens | place: Luxembourg | collected 2012-06-01 | reverse complement strand
GAGACTATCATGCCGAGCTGGAGGACGAGGAGGAAGAAGCCGCGCCCACCAGTGAAAAACGACTCAAGCGGGAGATTCGTGCAGAGGCGTTGAAGCGTTTAGAGGAAGCAGCCCGGACAGAATCGGATTTTCTGACTGTGGTAGACGAATGGAACAAGCTGGACAGGAACCGGGAGCGCCGGGAGCGTGACCACGAAAATCTGCGTGGAGACGTGCCGTTGGAGTTTCAGGCTGTACCTGATCCGAAGATTGCTCCCCTCTGGATGAATCTGCCAAGGTTCCGTCAGCTCTGTCAGGGAAACTTTCTCGACATCATCTTCTCCTGTCCCTATGAGCTGCACGAGCTGACAGCAAACCGGTTTCTCTCCAAGCTCTTCTTCACCCTCAGCGATGAACAGAAGGAAGTGCTGTATTACCTGTTCGTCAAGCAATACAGAACCACACGGCTTGCTGCCATCCGTGGGCAGTCCGACCGGAACATCCGAAAGCTGCGGATGACCATTCAGAAGAAGCTGCAAAGGCGGATGTATGAGCATCTGAGCGAAAAGCTGGAAAACGATCATGGACTTACGCTGCGGGAGCGAGAGTTCGTAGAGGAATATGAAGCACTGCTGCAAACCATGGGCAAAGATGCCGTGATCCGCCGGGAAAACAAAACCAAACCGAGAAAAAAGAAAACCGCCCTTGACGATGTCAAGGACGGTTGATACAATAGTAATATGGTTAATATATAGTTGGATTACGAGTTGAGAGGATCGACGCCATGAAGAATCTCTTTGAGCAGTCCCGTTCCCATTGGGTGCGGTATGACCGCTATGAACTGAAAGCCGCCGCAGATGGGAAGCGGTACATCACGCCGGGAAAGAACGCTAAACCTGACATCTATAATCCCTTGAAGGAAGCGCCGGGAATCGTGCTGGATGCGCTGAATGTGGGAATGTTGATGATGAACCGCAGTCCGGAGGACGAGGTGGAAAAGGCCATTCTGGAGTTTGTGACGCATTACGGCCTGCTGGGCCTGATGACAGCGCTGCCCACCACGCCGTCCTTCATGGACTATGAGAAAGTGTATCTGCCGAAAAACCATTTCATCAGGGCAGAATCCATGGAAACCGAGGACTATCTGGCGCTGTTCTATCCCTTTGACCAGCTGGATTTGGTCAAGAAGGGCATTGAGTCCAGCTGGAGCGTGTCCGGTGACCGCACGATGGTGGCGCTGACCATGACCTTTGCAGATGAACCCATGGCGAAAACCATGAGCTTCCAGCGGGAGTACGCTGAGCCGTATGAATGGGTGGCACAGCAGTTCAAGGACTGGGCCTTTACCCTGACCACATCTATTCTGTACTACAACGATTATAATCTGATCGACGAGGATACAAGAAATCTGTACCGCATGGGCATGGCCGCCTTTGGCGGCATTGCGCCCAGCTATCATATTGAGCTGCTGGACAAGCCGACCATCTATTGGGATTTCCACTCTCTGCTGCTGGGCATCCAGATGATGTTCAGCTTCCTGCTGGTGGACGGAGAGAAGCCCCTGCGGCTGTGCAAGCACTGCCAGAAGGTGTTCCTGAGCAGCCGTTCCAATTCCGCATTTTGCAGTCCCCGGTGTAAGAATCAGTATAATGTCTATAAGAGCAGAGGAAAAAATAAGGGACAGGACGGTGAGAATGATGATTGACCGCTGGATCGCAGAAGCGACCGAATATGATTTTAAGGTCGCGCTGGAGGTAAAGAAGCCGAAAAGCTGGCTCAAAAGCGTCAGTGCCTTTGCAAACGGCATCGGCGGCACGCTGTTTTTCGGGATTGATGATGACAGAAACGTGATAGGCTTGTCAGATGCGCAGACCGATGCGGAGACGATCAGCCGTCTGATCAAAGAGCGAATCACGCCCTATCCGAGTTTTGTCCTTGCTCCTGAACGAGAAAATGGTAAGGACATTCTTGTCCTGTCCGTATCGTCCGGACGGTCTACGCCGTATTACTATAAAGCGGACGGTATCATGGAAGCCTATATCCGAATGGGCAATGAAAGCGTGATCGCCCCGTCCTATGCGCTGAATCAGCTGATTCTCAAAGGGATGCACCGCACCTATGACGAACTGGTTTCCGAGTATGATTTCAAGGATTACGCTTTTTCCAAGCTACGCGAACGGTATAAGGCTTGGACGGGCAACAGCATGGAAGAAAAGCTGTTCGATTCCTTCGATATGCGGGACGAACACGGCAAGCTGACCAATGCAGGCGCTTTGCTTGCGGATGATTCTCCCATCCGACATTCCCGCCTGTTCTGCACACGCTGGAACGGCCTTGATAAAAGCGGCGGCATGGTAGATGCACTTGACAGTGCGGAATTCTCCGGCAGCCTGATCATTCTGCTCAATGAGGGCGTCAGCTTTGTCAAGCGGAATATGAAAACGCGCTGGAAGAAAACCGCCGATTCCCGTGTTGAGATGCCCGACTACTGCGAACGAAGCGTTTTCGAGGCCCTTGTCAATGCACTGATCCATCGTGACTATCTGATTTTGGGCAGCGAAGTCCACATCGACATTTACGATGACCGCCTTACCATATATTCTCCCGGCGGTATGGCAGACGGCACACGGATACAGGAGCGTGATCTGTCCAGTATTTCCTCCACGCGCCGCAACCCTGTCCTTGCAGATATTTTCGGACGGCTGGGCTATATGGAGCGGCAAGGCAGCGGCTTTAAGAAAATCACGGAAACCTACCGCGCCGCTCACAATTACCGTGACGAACTGGAGCCTAAATTCTATTCAGATGCCAGTTCTTTTCAAGTTACGCTCTATAATCTGAATTACGGAACTGCGGCAACCGCAAACAAGGTTACGATTGAGGACGAAAATGTTGCGATTGAGGTTGCGATTGACCGGCTGAACGCAAGCCAAGGTACGATTGCAAAGGCGAAAGCAGTATTTGCAAATATGGGCGCTGATGGCGTCTTTGGCCGATCTGACATTGCTGCTATCACAAAGGATTCTGTTACTGCCGCAGGCAATCTCATTACAAAACTGAAAAATGCGGATTTGATCGAGCCTGTCAGCGGCTTTGGAAAGGGTAAATATAAGTTTATAGCACCAAAAGAATAAAGATAATGCCCGTTATTGGCCATACTGCCAATAACGGGCATCTGTCATTCATATACAAGCTCAGTCAGAACGATTTCCTCTGCGCGGCTGTGGATGTTGTTCATGCGGCGCACCCATTCCATTTGGTCGGCGGCTTTGAGCGCTTCGGTCACATCTTCCTGCCTTGCCATTGCCATACGCTCGTTGAGGCTTGGTCGATCTCGGCAAGGTGCCGATGCAGCGTTCCGCTTGTGAGCAGGTTTGTGTAGAGAATAGGGCGATGTTCTTTCAGATAGCTGCGGCGCATACGCCCGTACTTGCCGATCTGATATTCTGGTTCGTCCGGCAGCGCAAGGTTCGGGATAAGATAATCACCCTCCTGACGGTAAGTGCCGCCCATTTCCTCAAATAGAGATTTCATAAAGTTCAGCTCCTTTTTGTGTTGATTTGCAGCGGTTATAAGGCTTTTTTGGCTCCTTTCCTACAACTGCTGTTCCATTCACCACAAATGAGCCGCAGTCATATGTATTAGGTGGGAGAAACCACCCTCTACATAGTAACTCTTGGTTCTGTATGCTCTCGCTTTCCCCGGCCTGCATATCTTCCTGGCTCAATCTGCAATATAAAGCGGTAATCTTGTCTGTCTGTAACATTTTGTCCTCCTTTCCGACGACAGACAAGCATGGCATTTGTACTGTCTATATTATACCACATACCGCTGCCTGTGTCATGTATAAAATGTGAAGAAACGCCCTATTTCCGGGCGTTTGCGGGGTTCAGTTCCATGTCTTTGCGAATGAGTTTTTTTATCTTTTTATCCAGTGTGTCCGTTGCGCGTTCACTTGCGGACGAACATACAAGGTAAGTAACTTTTCCTATTTTATGCTCCGTTGTGGTAACGGGCGTTTGGTTTTGCGTCAAAGAAAATCCCCCTTTCTTTCGCAAACATATAATACAGTCTATGAATAGCAGCAAGTCCACTATTCAATAAAACAAAGGCTTTAATCGGACGGTTATTAGCATAACCTCATGGGAATTTCACCCCGGCATGGTTCTCATGCAGCCCTACCCATTGCCTGCGACGCTCTTAACGCTCGGACTGTGGCTGTAAGGAAGTATCATTGTATATTCTGCGTGTCGTCGCCCGCAAGCCGCTACACTTGCTTTCCGGCGCGGTGTTGGTCGCTCGGCTGTCCGGGCGGGGATAACCTCACCCGGATAGCGTCATGGCGCACCCGCCGTATGGCTCGGCGCAAAAGGAACGTATCCGATTTGCCCTATGCTGCGCCGCCGTTATCTTGCGCCGCTTTCTTTGTCAAGGTTCAGAATGGCTTTGCTGCCGCGTCAGCAGCGGAACGGAAAAGGGGGAGAGAGAAAGCGTCCCGCCGCCGCTGCGGTTTATTCCTCTGCCTTAAAGGTGAGGACAGCCATCATCAGTTTTGCTTGCAGCCGTTCCCGAATGTCGTGGTCTACGCCGAAATAGACATTCCCGCGCTCGTCGTACAGCTTCCGCATGGAGAGGCGGGCTATGTAGCCGCTGAAATGCTGCAAGACAATCTTCATAGCGTCCGGGTCGCCCTTTGTCGCTACCACAATGACAGGATAGGGAACAAGGGCATTTTCCGGGTAGCCGGGTTCGTTACCATTCGTCCCATTCATCAGCATTTTCCTCCAGATATTTTCTTAATCTCTCAAAAGAGCTTGTCCGCCTGTACTGTATCGTGCTTCTCGACGTATTGAACAGTTCCGCAATCTCGGTATCGTTCATTCCCTCGAAGTAATACAGCAGTATGGCTTTGCGCTTTTCTTCCGGCAAAGTACGGATTGCTTCAAGAAGCAGCTTTGGCGTGATTTTCTTCCCGGCTTTCTCAAAGACGGTTTCAACAGTTTCCCGTTTGAAATATTCATCAAACGTATGAAGCTGTCGCGCTTCGTCTAAGGTCATGTCGGAAAAGGTCACTTCCTTTGCCCTGTGTCTGCGAAGCTCTCTATGAGTGTCGCACGCTTCATTGTGAAGTACCGTATTACAAAACTTCTGAAAAGCACACTGTTTGTAAAACTCCCTGCTGTTAGGTTCCACATTCTCACCTCCTTTCTCGTTGGAAAGTTGGTGGTGCTTCCCCCTTTTCGCGGGGCAATACGGCGGTTTTCAAAAACGCCGAAGATTTTTTGAAATTTCTTCAAAAAATTTTTTGAGCAGCAAAATGCGCCTGTCCGAAAAGCCCGGACAGGCGCATTGGTATTGTGAGTAGTATTTAGATGATTAGACAGTTCATATATACAAGCGTAATTTCCCCCGGTGGTGGTCGGGCTTTTTTTGATGTGTCAATGACCGTCGGATTTTGTCGATATGGTATGTGCTTCATGGCGGCTACCTCCTTTAGCCGCCGCTTTTAACAGTGATACCGCGTCATTTCTTGAGAAGATAAAAAGAAACGGCGGCTTTGATTTTTCAAAGCTGCTGCGGAAATCAAAGAACGACAAGCAACAGTTCTGATTTTGCTCCAATATGGTTATTGGGGGCACAAATTAAATCAAAAAAGAGCCGATAACAGCAGTATTTCAAACTGCATATTATCGGCTCTGCGTCTGTGCGTCTGGCTCTTTTAATTAAATTATTTTTGTTGTTTTTTGGCTTTATTATATGTATTAGCTAACTGTCCACAAGCTGCTTTAATCTCTCTACCATGAGAAACTCTCATGGTAACTTCAAGTCCTGTTTGCTCTAATTGATGTTTGAACGCAACCATTTCTTGTTTTTGTGGTGCTCTAATTTTTGAATTACTCGTCGGGTTGTATTGCAGCACGTTAATCATAACATTTTTGCCCTTAAACCATTTTGCAAGTTGCCTTATATCTGAGGAACGGTCATTTATACCTGGTAAAAGCAAATACGCAAATACCACTTTTCGATTATGCCTTTGTGAATAGGACAATGCTTGCTTAACAACATCTTCAATAGCGTACATGTGCATATGAGGAATGATACAGTTTCTCGCAGCCTGTGTTGCTGCATGTAAAGATATTGTCAACTGAATTTTTAGATGTTCTTCGCGCAATTTTTTTAATTGATTAACTGGACCAACTGTTGATACGGTAATGCCGTCGGTTGGAAAGTTAAGTCCATTTCTATCTCGAAGAATATGGATTGCTGCAATCAAGTTGTCGTAATTGAATAAAGGTTCTCCCATTCCCATAAAAACGATACGATTTACTTTTTGACGTATCAATATGACCTGCTGCACAATTTCAGACGGTGTTAGATTACGAACGAAACCATTGCGTCCGGACTCACAAAAAATACAGCCAACAGAACAACCAACTTGCGTACTTACGCAAACAGTCCCACCATCTCGCCGTTTAATAAAAACCGTTTCGATATACCTGTTGTCTTTCAATTCATAAACATACTTTTCAGTATCGCTACTTTTATAGACTTTTTTTGTTGATATTGATAGATTTTTTTTGTGAAATGGCTGTTTATACAATTTCGCATATAAGGCTCTTGCTTTATCCTCTCCAATTACTTCCGACATTTCTTTGTAAGTAAATCCGTATGGGTCATTCAATATTTCCGTAAGTGTACTTTTAGGTAAGTGTTTCATTTAATATCCTTCCTTTTGTTTTTCAGAGTTTTTGATTATGATTTCTAATTTTTCAACATCAATGATATGTGTTAATTTACATTTAGGGCAGAAAAGAGGAAAATTTCTTAATACCGTATTATAAAATACTTGAACCCTCGTCTTTCCGTTACAAATTGGACATTTTATCCAATATTTTTCAAGCATAATATTTCTCCTTTTGCGCAAAAAAATACAGGTCAATTCTCAACATGAGCATTGACCTGCATTTATACATATAACACTACAACAAAATTAAGGCATAGTTTTTATACTATGTCTATACATCGTTAGTTTTGTTGTATAGCATACGCAAAATAAGCATGACAAAAAAGCCCATATTGAAAATGGGAAAAATCTTTTTTAATTTCAATGCTTATCGAATACGCATGCTATGTAACATAAACATTTCCCCCCTTTTAATAATACTATACAAAAAAAGCGGCTAGTTGTCAACATATACATATGAATTATTTTAGTCAACTGATAGAACAGTGTAGACATATCCAAGAGGAAAGGTGAACAGTAAAATGTAATAGGGTGAATAATTATGGCAAAAAGACCAGTACCGAAATACGACTTCAAGGCTTTTGGGGCAGCGATAAAGGCGGCGCGGACAGGGCGCAAGGAGAGCCGCAAGAAAGTGAGCGACGAAATGTTTATCTCGCCGCGCTACCTTGCGAACATTGAGAACAAGGGGCAGCACCCAAGTTTACAGATTTTCTTTGAGCTTATGCTCCGCTACAATATATCCGTAGACCAGTTCCTTTTGGAAACGCCGCCGGAGAAGAACACGCAGCGGCGGCAGCTCGACGCGCTTCTTGACGGTATGAGCGATACAGGCATACGGATTGTGACCGCAACGGCAAAAGAGATTTCCGAAGTCGAAAAAGAGGGCGAATAGGAATGTCCGGCTTAAAACTGAACAGGATTTAGAAAGCGTTGCAATCTTTTTTGAATTGCAGCGTTTTTCTTTTGCGGAAGTTTGGCAAAATAGCTTTTTCTCCGTAGTAAGGGATAAGGGCATAAGGGATAAAAACATTCGTAGCAAGCATAGGAAGCGGGTACCCACTTCCGTATTTTCGCCCTCCCGCGCTGCGGCGCGTCGGTTGAAAATTGCTTGTTGGGAAGTGTCCCAAACCCTCGGAACGGAAAGGAAAGGAGCGAATACATGAACGGACGCAAAAGAACGGTGCAAATCAAATTCAGAGTGACGGAAGCGGAACGGGATTTAATACTGGAAAAAATGAAGCTCGTACCCACCCGGAACATGGCGGCGTATCTGCGGAAGATTGCCATTGACGGGTATATCATTCAGATAGACCACGCCGATATAAAGGCAATGACCGCAGAGATACAGAAAATCGGTGTCAACGTCAACCAGATAGCACGCCGCGTAAACGCGACGGGGAACGCATACCAAGAGGACATAGAGGAAATAAAGGGGGTGCTTGCGGAGATATGGCGGTTACAAAGATTAAGCCTATTAAAAGCACTCTAAGCAAAGCCCTTGACTATATCGAAAACCCGGACAAGACGGACGGGAAAATGCTCATATCCTCTTTCGGCTGCTCCTATGAAACGGCAGACATTGAGTTCGGCTATACCCTCTCGCAAGCACTGGATAAGGGCAGCAATTTAGCCTTTCACTTGATACAGTCCTTTGCGCCGGGGGAAGTGGACTATGAGAAAGCCCACGAAATCGGGAAGCAGCTTGCCGACGCGGTGACAAAGGGGCAGCATGAATATGTTGTGACGACGCACATTGACAAGGGGCATATCCATAACCACGTCATTTTTTGCGCGGTGAATTTTGTAGACCATCACAAATACAATTCCAACAAAAGGAGCTATTACGGCATACGGAACATGAGCGACAAGCTGTGCCGGGAAAATGGCTTGTCCGTCGTCGTCCCCGGCAAGGGCAGCAAGGGAAAGAGCTATGCGGAGTACCAGGCAGAAAAGACGGGTACAAGTTGGAAAGGCAAGCTAAAGATTGCCGTTGACGCGCTTATCCCCCAAGTTTCCAGTTTTGAGGAATTGCTAACGCGGTTACAGGCGGCGGGCTATGAGATAAAGCCGGGGAAATATGTTTCATGCCGCGCCCCCGGACAGGAACGCTTCACCCGCCTAAAAACCCTCGGCGCAGACTATACAGAGGAAGCCATAAGGGAACGGATAGCGGGCAGACGGGCAAAGGCGGCGAAAGCCCCCAGAGAGCAGCGCGACGTTTCGCTGCTTATCGACATTGAGAACAGTATCAAGGCGGCGCAGAGTAAGGGCTATGAACAGTGGGCGAAAATCCACAATCTGAAACAGGCAGCTAAAACCATGAATTTCTTGACGGAACACAAGATTGAACAGTACGCGGATTTAGTCAGCCGGATTGAGGAAATGTCAGCGGAAAGCGGACAGGCGGCAGACGCATTGAAGAACGCGGAAAAGCGGCTTGCGGACATGGCGGTGCTTATCAAGAATGTTTCCACCTACCAAAAGACAAAGCCCGTCTATGACGCATACCGCAAGGCAAGGAACAGGGAGAAGTACCGCGCCGGACAGGAACAGGCGATTATCCTACATGAAGCCGCCGCAAGGTCGTTGAAAGCGGCGGGCATTGCAAAGCTCCCGAACCTTGCCGCGCTGCAATCGGAGTATGAAGCCCTCCAAGCGCAGAAAGAAGCCCTTTACGCCGACTATGGGAAGCTGAAAAAGAAAGTCCGGGAATATGATATTATCAAGCAGAACATTGACAGCATTTTACAGGCAGACAGGCAGCCGGAACGTGAAAAGGGAACAGAGCGCGGATAAGGATAGCAAAATCCCCGCCGCTGTGCTATGATAAGGCTATCAAATACAGACAGGAGCGTTGAAGCATGGAAAACCAGAAAATGCCGGAATATGAAACCATACGCGCCGCCGTTGCCGGGGAAAAATGGGCGGTGGAGAAAGTCGTGGAGTGCTACAAGGACGAAATCGACAGGCTATCGACGGTAGCGGTCAGACAGCCGGACGGAAGCACGAAACAGGAAATCAACGAAGATATGCGCCAGTCTATCACAAAGAAGCTGATAGAAGCCCTCCCGCAGTTCCCACTTGAAGAAATGGAAAAGGGAAATGTCAGATAGGCAAAAAAAGAACAGGACGCGGAAGCCGGTATATGACTTCCGCGCCCTGTCTTTTTATGGGTGCTGTTTTCGTGAATGTTACGCAGTAGAACGCCATTTTCGGGGATAAAGGTATAAAGTATCGCCTATCCGATTTTCACGCCCGGAAAGCCCTGTAAATCAAGGGATTTTCCGCGCCTACTGCGTAACAGGGGTGCGTCTTTTCCTCATGCGCTCGGCGGCTTGTCTGCGGGTGATACGCTTCCGGCAGACGGGGCAGTATTTGACACTGTTAGAGGTTGACGCAAAGAACGCGCCGCACTCGGTACATTTCTTCTTATCCCCTGTCTGGTAAAGCTCCGCATAGAGCAGCCTGTCGGCGGGAAGCACCGCAACCCGGAACCACTTGCAGAGAAGCGAATAGGAAATGAGCTGCGGACATACGCACTCGTCCCCGTCGTCCAGTAAGATACAGTTCCCGTTATCATAATTGCAGCACGTCCGGCGCACAAGGGCGTTGACTTTCCGGCTCTGGGGCGGCGTCAGCCGCTTAACCCCGTTCATACTTCATCAGCGGCGTAAATGGGAAGCTCTGCAAATTCCGCTTCGGTCAAAGCGTCCACTTTGGAAAGGGTGCGCTTTGCAAGCTCCCGCATATCCGCGTCCATGTAGGGCAGCGCGGCGTTGACATTCTCAATCAAAGCCCGCTTGCCGCCCTCGTTGTAAATGCTCAAAAGGTTTGTTTCTTCAACAGTCAGTCTAATCATGCTCATACCTCCATATCGTGATTTTTTGTTTTTGCCGCCGCCTTTTTCGGGGCGGTCTTTGCCTTGTCTGCTTTAAGCTGCGCCCGGATAGAGGGGCGGGGCTTCCTTATCTCCCTGTCCCGGTTCTCCCCCTTGTCAATCAGCGCATACGTCCCATGTCTGCCCTCGATTTTGGAAAAGGAAAGAGTCTTATAGGGCAGCATGGAGAAAAGGCGGTCAGTGTCCTTTGTGGCTGCAAGCCGCATGAACGCCGGGGAAAGCTCTGCCATGAAATGGGTCTTGTTCGGGCTATTCGGCTCATAGTGCCGCTTCATTTCCCGCACAATGCGCCGCGCTTCCGTTTCAATCAGCCCGTCCCGCAAGGCTGTGATATGCGCCTTGAAGTCCCCCGGTGGAAGCTGCTCCCGGCTGCGCCGTTCTTCCTGTAAGAGTGATTGCAGCGCGTCCGGGTCGTCGGGTAGGGCTTCAAAGCGTTCAAACTTCCCAAGCTGCGGGTCTGGGTTGCCGTTGAAGAACCGTCCGGCGGGTATCTCCCTTTCCCCTCGCTCATAAATCAGCTTCACCGTATCGGCGGGCAGTTCCTTTTCCTTGACGCGCTCATAATGTTTAGCGTAGTCCAGTTCGTACAGATTGCCCTTAATTTTCCCGCGCTCCTTTCCCGTCAGCTCGATTGCATAGGCAAGGACGCGGTCGCTTGTCTGCTCCATGTAGAAACGCCATGTGTTGTGGGGCGCGGTGTCTTTGAGGAAAACGTCGCGCTCCCGGAAACAGTGCGTCCCGGACGGGCGGCAGAACCACAAAAGGGTCTTGTCCTCCCTGTTGGGGCTTGCCGCCGCCTTTGCGATAATCTCTTTGTCAATGTCTAAGTCGCTCTGGTAAAAGCCTGTGTTCTGCTTCATAATCGCTTCAAGGGAAGCGAACAAATCCACGTTTTCAAATTTACTCTGTTCCGGCATGGGTCAGCTCCTTTCCAAGTCCTGTGACTTCTGCTTTGCGTTTTTCTTCTGCGCCTTTTCCTTGTCGGCTCTAAGCTGCGCCCGGATAGAGGGCTTTTTTTCCGGCTTCGCTCCCTTGCCGCGCTCCTTGTCGGCTTTGACAGCGTTAGCCAGGTCAACAAGGGAAATCTGCTCGCCCGCCTTTACCTTTGCTTCCAGTTCGTCAACGGTGGGGGTGTTGTTGATGATACCGTCAATCATGTTTCCGTTCTGCTCTATGGTCTGCTCGGCGGTTTTCAAGGGATTGTCCCGCTGCGCCTGTTCTGCGGCAACGGCAAACGCCCGCGTCCCATTCCCCATAATCAGATACTTTCCGTCGTCCGACTGGTGGTGAAAGCCATATCCGGCGGCTTCTATCTGCTCCCGGCTCATGGCGGTCACATGGAAAGTCCCCCTCGGTGTCTTGACAGTTTCGCCCGTTTCCAAGTCGTCCGGGGTAAGCTGCTTCTGCTCCTGTAAAAACTCCGGCACTTCCCGGAAACCTACACTGTCAACGAAATGCGCCGCGTCCTGTCCGTCCTGATGAAGCACTACCACGTCCGAAACGGAAAGGCTGTGTCCCTTAAAATCTTTGGGGTGGTCGATATTGAAACGGGTGTAAATATCTTCAAGGGAAGTTTCCGGCGCAAGGGGCGCGGAATAGACAAGCTCATAGTTCGCCCTGTCAACCACATTTCCCGCCGCCTGCAGGCGGTCGTATGGCTCAAAGCGGAAATCCCTTGTTTCGTCCCCGCCCTTTATCTGGTAAATGGAAAAGGTGTCTTTGTCCTGTCCGGCGGTCTGCGCCGTTTCCTGTGCCTTTGCGTAAAGCTGCTTCACGTCGCCCTCGGTCAGCTCGCCGCTTTTGAGCTGCCCCATAAGCTCGCGGCATTTCTCCGGCGTTCCCGTATAAAGCACGTCGCCCATTTTCGCCCGCCCGTTCTCCTGTGTCACATAGGCTTGCAAGAGGTGGCTGTTTTCCCGGCTGTCGCTGTAAGGGTTCCGGCGCACTCTGTAAATCGTTTCCGGGGTAAAGGCTTCTTTCGGGGCTGCGCCCGCTTTTTCCTGTGCGCCGGATTTTCCCGGTGCGGCTGCTTCCGGATCCGGCTTCTCCGGCGCGGCTTCCTGTCCCTCTCTGGTGGGCTGCTCCTGTCCGGCGGTCTGCTCCTTGTCCTGTGCCTTTTGCAGCTCCGCTAAGTTCTCGTCTATGGAATTGATAATCTCGGCGGCTGCGCTGCGTATCGTTTCAAGGGAGCTTTTCAGCTCGGACAGCTCCCGCCCGCTGCTCCACCCGGCGACATAGCCGAAAGAGTAGTCCGACGTGTCAAGCCCGTAATGTTGGCAGACAGTATAGGCGACGCTTTCCGCTTCGACTTCGCGGGTGCGGCGGTCAACGTGGGGCTGCTGCTCGTCCTTTGGCGCGTTGAGGTCAATGTCGTGCAGCTTCGCATGGGCGATTTCGTGAATAGCGGTCTTTAAGGTCTGTAATTCGCTCATGCCCTCGTTGATAGCAATGCGCTTGTCCTCCAAGTGGTAGTAGCCATGAGAGCCGCCCTCGATATTCTCAAAGGCGATAGGAACGGGGGAAGTCTTTTCAAGGGCTGCGAAAAAATCCTTGTAGCGGTCAACGTCGCCTGTCAGCTCGTCAACCGCAATGTCCGGCAGCTCCTTTCCCTCGGTCTGGGAAACGTCAAAGACGGATACCACCTTGTAGGCGGGTATGGTGACTTCCTTTTCCTCGGTGACGGGCTTTCCATCCTTGCCGATTATGGGCTTCTGTGTGTGCGGGTCGATTTTCTGCATTTCCTGTTTGATTTTATAGGGCGACGGGGCAATGATTTTAATTCCCTTTTGCCCTTTCATCACGTTTCGCTCAAAGTTATTCTTCCAAGCGGAAAAGCCCGCCACAAGGGAAGCGTCCGGCTTCTGCATGGCGATAAGGACGGTGTTTCGGAAGCTGTAATTATGGAATTTTGACATGACTTTCAGATATTCCTTGTAACGCTCGCTGTCAAAGAGTTCCGCAATACCCTGTTCCAGACGGTCGGTAATCTCTTTGAGCTTTTCGGCGGGCTTCTCGCTCGTCAGCACGATAGGGATAACCGGGCGCGGCTCCTGTGGCTGCTCTGCGGTCTGCGCCGTTCTCTGCCCCGGCGCGGCTGCGTCCATTTCTACCTTTGACGGGTCGGGTCTTTCCGGCTGCGGGGGCTGCGGCGTTACCCGGTATTCCTCCGGCACGTCGCGCCCGTCGTACCATTCTGTAAAGGTGTTGCGGTTGTTGTAGATATAGCCCTTTTCGGTAAACATACCGTCGTCGTTAATGGAAGCGTCCCGCCCGTATTCCTCATACATGAAATACTTTTTCGCTTCTTCGGGAAGTTCCGGTTCTTCCAGTTCATCAACCAGATAACGCCCGTATTCTTCTTCATTGTGGACGGACGGATAAATCCAGTAGCAGTCAAGGTTCTGTGCAAGGTTGATAATGTCCTGTAAGCTGTCGGCATGGTCGCCGTATTCAATGGCTGCAATGAATTTCTCCCGGTCGTCGTCAAACTGCATTTCCAAGAGCTTCCCTAAATAGTTCAGCTCGTCGGGGTGGGAATACTCGCTTAAATGCTCCGTCAAGCCGGGGATAGTGGATTGAAATTCTGTGAAATGCCATTCCTCATAGTGCTTGAAGTCAATCCCGATACGGTCAAAGACTTCTTTCAGATGTTCGGCAGTCGTGGGGAATGTCACCCATTCGCCCGCGGGTCTGCCCTCGGTGTACTTCCCAAGATTGGAAAGATAGCCGCTTAAAATCGGTTCTGCCATTTGTTCGCTCCTTTCTTTTTCAATCATGCGGTGCATAAGCTCAAAATCCTCAATGCTCATGCTCCCGTCAAATACATAGGGGTTAAAATCCTCCCCGTCCCGGTAGGGCTTTTCGGAAAAGGGAAGCCCCGCTTCATGGGCGGCTGCCCTCGCTTCCTCGATAACCTCCGGGGGAAGCCTGTCGTCATGCGCTCCGATAAAACCGTCAATGTCGTTCATGCTGTTTTCGTAGTGGTAACGCACTCCGGCGGTCAGCTCGTCAAGGCTCATGTCCTCGCCTAAATGCCCGCAATAGTAGCCGTTTAAGATAACGGCGGCGGGGTCAATGCTTTTTATTTCCTCTAACCGGCTCCTGTCCTCCGGGTAGAGCGTATCGTCCATATCAAGATGAAAATATTCCGCGTTCCATGAACGCCCCTGTTTCCAGAACGCCACCCATGCGATACCGTCCCTAAGCTCGTCTTGATAGTCCTTTACGGTGTCCCGTAAACTTGCCATAGTGAAAAACCTCCTTTCTCTGCGGCAGCGTCATAAGCTGCATTTTTTGGCTGCATGGTCTACTACGGGTACGCCCGCATTTCTGCCAAATATTTTTGAAAATTTTTAGAGGGTGAAGCCCTCCGCAAAAGAGGGTTTGGGAAACTTCCCAACAAGCAAAATCCCCGTCCGGCGCGTCAGCGTCGCAACGGGGATTTACGGAAGTGGGTACCCGCTTCCTATGCTTGCTATTCAAGTTTTTAGTTCTTCTGTACTTCGATACGGTAGTTGACGTATTTCCCGCCAGTGTCAGCCAGAACGATAGTTCCGTCGTAGGTCTTGCCTGTTTTCGGGGAGTAGAGCTTCTTCACATTCGCCTTGCCGGATTTAAGGAGCGCGGCGGCAATCTTCGCGGAAAAAGCGGTCTTGCGTTCCTCGAAAAAGCGGTCATTCTTCCACATGACAAAGGCACATTCTTTGTTGCTGCAATAATAGTTTTTCTTCCCCTCATGGACGGGGGAACCGCAACGGGGGCATTTGCCGACAGAGGGCTTTTCCTCCCGGAACAAATCCTTTTTCCCGTCCAGTGCTGCGGCGTGTGTCTGCACAAGCTCCCGCGCCATAGCTTCAATGCCGGACAGAAATTCGCCGGGGTCTGCGGCTCCCTTTGCTATCTGCGTCAGATTGTTTTCCCATTCTGCGGTAAGCTGTGGGGAAGTGAGTATATCCGGCAGAATACAGATAAGGCTGTTCCCGTTTTTGGTAGGGATAAGCTGCTTCCCCTTGCGCTCCGCAAAGCCGCCCTTTACCAGTTTTTCAATGACGGCGGCGCGGGTGGCGGGAGTGCCAAGCCCCCGGCGTTCCGCGTCCGGGTCGGTGTCCCCGTTCCCGGCTCGCTCCATAGCAGAGAGAAGCGACGCTTCGCTGTGGGGCTTCGGCGGCGTTGTGGTATGCTCCGTTACTTTTGCGGCGGGGTTAGGAAAGCCCTGTCCCTCGGAAAGCTTCGGCAGCGTCACGTCTGCATTTTCCCCGTCCTCCGCTTCGGGCTTATCTTTCAGCGTCGCCCGGTATCTGCGTTGAAGCTCTTTCCAACCCTCCGCAAGTACGGTCTTTCCCCTTGCGGTGAAGTCTGTCCCGGCGCATGAGAAAACCGCCGTAACCGCTTCATAAATATGCGGCTCGGCGGTGGCAAAAAGCAGACGCGCCCCCGCAAGGGTAAGGATATTCTTCTCGCTTTCCGGCAGCGCGTCCGGGTCAGCCTTTGCAAGCTCCATAGTGGGAATGATTGCGTGGTGGTCTGATACTTTTTTACTGTCTAATACCTTTACAACCTCCGGCGTGAAGTCCGCGCCCGCCATAAAGGGGAGTTTTTCGCAAAGCAGCGCGATAATGCCCGCTGCGGTGCCGCCCATGTCGTCAGTAAGAAAGCTGCTGTCCGTCCTCGGATAAGTAAGGAGCCGCTTTTCATAAAGGGATTGTGCAAGGTCAAGGGTCTGCTTCGCGGTGTAGCCGAAAATGCGGTTCGCTTCCCGCTGCAAAGAGGTAAGGTCAAAGAGCTTCGGCGGGGCTGCGGTTTTCTTCTCTCTGGTGAGGGAAACGCATACCGCCGTTTCCGCTTCGCAAGCCCCTTTCAGCGCGTCGGCTTCTGCCTTGTCGGAAATCCTCCCGCTTGCCGCTTCCGCGCCGGATAAATCAAGGCGCACATGATAATATTTTTCTTTCTGGAAATGGGAGATAGCCGCGTCCCGGTCGGTGAGCATTTTTAAGGTCGGGGTCTGGACGCGCCCCACGTTCAAGGTCTTTCCATACAGGCAGGAGAAAAGCCGGGTGGCGTTAATGCCGATAAGCCAGTCAGCCTTTGCGCGGCAGAGGGCAGACGCAAAGAGCGCGTCGTATTCCTGCCCGTCTTTGAGGGAAGCAAAGCCCGCCTTGATTGCCCCGTCCTCCATTGAGGAAATCCACAAGCGGCGCATGGGCTTCTTGCAGCCCGCCGCTTCGTAGACAAAGCGGAAAATCAATTCTCCCTCGCGCCCCGCGTCACACGCATTTACCACTTCGGAAACGTCGGCGCGGTGCATAAGCTCTTTTAGGGTTTTGAATTGCTTCCCCTTGTCCGGGTCAACGGCGTACTGCCATTCCTCCGGCAGAATGGGTAAGCTCTCAAAACTCCATTTTTTATATTGCTCCCCGTAGGCGGCAGCTTCCGCAAGCTGTACCAAATGCCCGACGCACCATGAAATGAGGCAGCCGCCGCCCTCGATATATCCGTCTTTCTTTTCCTTAACGCCAAGCGCGGCGGCGATAGTCTGCGCCACGCTCGGCTTTTCTGCAATAATCAGTTTCATTTTCTGTTCTCCTTTCGGTTGTTTTAGGTTTGAAATTGGTTTATACTTTAAGCATTACTATAAGAAACAGGTGACAATATGAAATCAATACATACTTTCGATGTTTTTGCTCCTACTGATGAACAGGAAGAAGCAATGAATAAAAAACGTGGCGGGCATTACAGGCGCGGTAAAAACAAAGAAATGGATTACTTTATTGAGTGTGCTACTTCGCTATTTCCCAACAACCATTATTCAAGGTTCACACCTATATATGATACGACAAAAGAGTTTTATCAACTGATTACTTCTTCCGATACAACAGAAAGAGCTATACTAAATTGGATAGCTTCTAATCGTGCATGGAATTATTTGTTTGGCTTATTACGGCATTATTACAGAACAGGACACCATGACGATAATTATATCTTTCCAGAGTTCAAAATCGGGTCGGCTTATGTGGCTGATTATCTGCTCATAGGTAATAGTTCAGACGGTTATCAATTTGTCTTTGTGGAATTAGAAGCTCCCAACGGGCGGATAACAAAAGAAAAAGGTACTCGTTTCGGGGAAGTAATCAATAAAGGGATTGAACAGGTTAGGGATTGGCAAATGTATATTGCTGCAAATTGGAATGTAATTGTAGCAGAATTGGAAAAGCACTCATTCTCCAATACAAAGTTACCCAGACAATTATACAAATATTGCCCTTATCAAATCTACTATGCTGTGATAGCCGGACTCCGTAAAGATTTTGAGAATATTCGTGATAGAAAGCTCCAACTGCAAAATGAAAATAACATAACACTTTTGCATTACGAAAATCTCATAGATGTTGCAAACGAAAATTAAAAGTCCATTTTCAGCGTTCCGGCTCACTTGCCTTTTTCTCCTGTACCTGTTTCAGACAGTAGCCCACACAAGGGAGCTGCCCTTTGTACGGACAGGAAGCGCAAGCCGGGGAATGGGGAACGGGCGGCGCATTGTCACGCCGCCCGCCCGGTCTTTGTATCATCATCTTTTCAAAGGGATTGTCGGTAAACAGGGTCATGCTTCCTCGTCCTCCTGTTCTTCATCAGAAAGCCCGTCCCCCTCGTCCGGCTCGTCCTCGTCGTAGTCGTCAAAATCGAAATCTTCAAGGTCGGTGCCGCCCTTGACGTTTTGCTTCGGCTTCATAAACTTAAAATAATAGAACGCGCCCCCGCCGCCAAGAAGTGCCACGACAAGGAAAAGCACAAGCCCGCCCGCATTGCCTTTCTCTTTGGGCAGCTCCGGCGGTTCCTCGGTTTCCGGCTCTGCTTCCTTGCCGCTGCAAGCGGTCATGTTGTCCTTGCAGACGGGGCAGCTCACATTTACCTTTCCGGCTTCGCATTTTTCGGTGCAACTGCAAACGGCGGGCGGGGCTGCTTCGGTGCTTCCGTCCTCCATAAGTGCTAAGAGGTCGGCTTCGTCCACTTGATTAAGGAAATGTACGGTGTCCTCGCCCTCGTCGTCCCGGTCAATGAGGATATAAAAGTAATTGCCGTTTTTGGTCGTTACGGTGATAAGCTGCTTGTTGCCGCCGAAATCGTCTACAAGGGTCGCGTTCCCGTCCGGGGTAAGGGGTTCTTCCTTTTGGGGTTCCTCGTAGACAACGCCGCTGTCGTTGGTGTCGTCCTCTCCCTCCGGGGTCTGTGCAAAAGCGGTGACGGAAAAGCCGCCCGAAAGCATAAGGGCGGCGCAAAGTGCGGTCAGTGTTCTAAGGATTTTCTTATTCATTCTCGGTGTCCTCCATTTCTTCGGTGTCGTGGTCTGCGGGTTCTGCGGGGTAGCCCGGCGCGGCTTCCATGCCCGGAATACCGCCCCCGGAAAGCATAGCGGAAAGCTCATGCGGGGAAAGGCGCATGGAGCGCACAAGCTGTACGATTTGCAGGTTTTCCGCTTCGGTTTTCTGCGCTTCAAGCCCCCTTAATTTATTCTGGTACTCGGTGATTTTCTCGCGGGTCTTTGCAATCTCCTTGTCGATACGTTCAATTTTGTTCATAGCCATCAATAAATTTCTCCTTTCAGATTTTCATTTTTTTGTTGTCAGTTCCAATTCATTAAGCCGTAGCCCTTGATACAGGAGTAATTGACGGGGTAGCTCTTTATCTTGCAGGCGTCGCCGGAATTGCCCTCGACGGTATAGACGCGCTCCCCGTCCGTCCCGATAACAAGCCCTACATGGTCTGCGCTCCCGTCCCCGTCCCAGTCGAAAAAGATAGCGTCGCCGGGGGCGATATTCTCATAGCCCCTCGCGCCCCATTGCCCGCGTGACTGGAACCAGGGTACGCCCTGTGACTGGCACCCGGCAAAGCGCGGCTCGCTTTTCCCGGCTTGATTGTAGCACCATGAAACAAAACAGGCGCACCATTCCACGCGGCTGTTAAATCCGTACCAGCTCCAAAAGGGTCGCCCGCCTACGTTGCCGACTTGCCGCTTCGCAAGGTCTACAACGGCGGTGTTGCCGGGGCGTGTGCCGTTTACAAGCTGTACGCCGCTTAAATCCTCGGACGCGCCCATATCGGGGGAGCCGCCGCCGAAAATCAGCGGCTTGTTTCCGCTTGTTTCCAGATAGACGCGGTACATTTCAAGCTGCTGTGGCGTTAGAAGTTCCTCCGCAATCTCGGAAATGGGCTTGTTCGTCAGCTTCACGTTGAGGATATGGTACTCGTAGGGTACTTCCTCGCTGGTCGTTTCCCCTGTTTCCGGGTCTGTGCTTGTTTCTGTGCGGTAGCGGATTTCCGTTTCTTCCGTCAGCGTCAAAGTGTACTGCATGGCAAAGACGCGGTTTAGTTCTGCCTGTGCGCTCTGCGGGGTGTAGGTCTGTAAAAGGGCGGTGAGGTAGGACGCTAACTCATGGGGGTTATGCCCGATACTGTCAAGGTCATAGCGGTATTCGTCATAGCCGGGGTGGGTGCTTTCGATATTGTCAATCTGCTGCTGAAGCTCGTTTTCCTTTGCGGCGTAATTGTTCTCCGTCGCCACAAGGTCGCTGTCCTCCGACGTGTAGGAAGTCCCAAGTATGCCGTTCATCAAGCCGGAGAACATGGAACCGCAAGAGGAAAGCCCCGCCGATACCATGATGAATAAGAGCAGCGCGGCAACGGCGATACATACGCCCGCCGGGTGCCGCCCTACAAAAGCGATTGCCTTTTTTGTTTCCTCGGCGGTCTTTTTTGCCGCCTTGCGGGTGTTCTCTGCGGCTTTCTGCGCCGTTTTTGCGCCGCCTTTCCTTGCCGACTTTGCATACTGCCGCTTGATTTGCTGCTTCTGCATGAAGCGGGAAAGGGGATTGCCCGCAATCTGCGGATTGTCATGCAGGGCTTTATGGTACTGGAAATCCACATTCGCCTTGAACGCCGCTTTCTCTGCCTTTGCCGCCGCCCGGTAGGGTTTGAGCTTGTGGCTGTGGTAGCCCTCCTTGACTTTCCGCGCCCCGTACTTTGCGCCGCGCTCTGCCAGTTCTTCGGATTTGTGCGCCCCCTCAACGCCGGAATTGTCCTTTTCAACGGAATGTATCTTGTTGTGGACGAAAATACCCGCTTCCTGTGCGGGGCGGGATAGCGGGTTATTGTGGGGCTTATTCTTTCCTATGGGCTTTTCCTGTTCCTCAAAATGTAGGCGGGTCTTGCCTTTCCCGGTGGCTTCATCAAAGGTGCGCTCCCGTACAAGTTTCTTTTCTTTGGGGATAGCCGCCTTTGCCGCGTCCAGACGGTCGGCTGCTTTGTCCGATTTTCGGATATACCTTTCAAGCTCCGGCGTTGCCCGTTCCTCGTCGGTAAACTGCAAGCGGGAAGATTTTTCTTTTGCTGTGGCTTCTGCCTGTGCTTTCCTCGCCGCCTTTTTGCTCGCCTTTCTGGTACGCGCCCCGTCGATACGCTCTAAGACGCGCTCGGCTGCGGCGGTGTCCTGTTCCCGTTCTGCCCCCGGCGCATGGGGAAGCGGCGGCGCGGCTGCTGTGGGCGTGGGAGCTGCGCCGCCCGGTATGGTCTGCGCTGCCTGTTCCGGCTGCTGCGGTGCTTCGGTCTTTGCAAAGTCCGCGTCCCTTATCCGCTTGCTGATACGTTTCTTTTTCCCGGTGGCGGCGTTTACCTCGACAGCCCCCTCGCGGGTCATTTTCTGCGTGACTTTCTCACGCGCTCGATACTGTTTTATTTTTCTGTCCCTCCAATCCGCGCCCTTGCAAGGGCGCAATACTCGGCGTTTATCTCAATGCCTATATAATGCCTGTCAAGCTGCTTTGCGGCTGCCCCCGTCGTGCCGCTGCCGAAAAAGGGGTCAAGCACAACGCCGCCTTTCGGACAGCCCGCCTTGATACAGGTTTCGGCAAGTTTTGGCGGGAACGCGGCGAAATGCCCGCCCTTGTAGGGAACGGTATTGATAAGCCACACGTCCCGCCTGTTCCGCATGGTCGGCATGAGGGCTTCGTCGTAGTAGCTGCCGCTTCGCGCCCGGTTAAGCCCCTGTACGTTCCCCTGTCCGGGTACTTCGTCCGCATATTTCTGTCCCGCGCTGCGCCCGGTGCGGTACCGCGCCGCCGTTGTGGGGGCTAACGGCTCGGCTATGGCGGCTGCGTCATAGAAATATTTCTTTGACTTCGTAAGCAGAAAGATATGTTCATAGCAGCGGGTAGGGCGGTCTTTCACGCTCTCCGGCATGGGGTTTTCTTTCTGCCAGATAATGTCGCTCCTTAAATACCACCCGTCAGCGCGTAGGGCAAACGCTAAAAGCCAAGGGATACCGATTAAGTCCTTTTGTTTGCAGCCGGAAACGCGGTTGTTTCTTGCAATCTGCTGTCCGTTTCTGCCTTTCGGGTTCTTCGGGTCTGCATGGTAGCCTTTATTTCCTGTGCCGCAGTAGGTGTCCGCAATATTCAGCCAGAGCGTACCGTCAGAACGCAGTACCCGGCGCAGCTCGCGGAAAACCTCGGTCAGCCTGTCAATGTACTGCTCCGGCGTGTCCTCCCGCCCAATCTGCATATCAAGCCCATAATCCCTAAGTGCATAGTAGGGCGGGCTTGTGACGCAACAGTGTACGCTTTCCTCTGGAAGCTCCCGCAAGGCATAGAGCGCGTCCCGGTTGATGATGGTGTCAGTTTTCAGCCCGTTCATGCTTCGCCCACTTCCTCCGGCTTCGTCGTCATTACCCGGTAAAGCTCGGTGTCTTTCGGGAAGCGGTCTACAA
>OCIU01000910.1_pt1 | contig 22805 bp, 18 predicted proteins | sample 1538471 | NCBI WGS metagenome assembly OCIU01 (sample SAMN04571693, study PRJEB22368) | human gut metagenome | biome: human gut; material: stool | host: Homo sapiens | place: Luxembourg | collected 2012-06-01 | reverse complement strand
TGCCACATCCTCTGTGATTGGCAATACTCTTGTTCCGGCATCCGTCTTTGTGGTTTCTATGATATATCGCATATCTGATGTTCTCTGCAACTGATGGTCGATATTCACAGTTTTGTTCTGCAAATCAATGTCTTTCAGAGTCAATCCACAAAATTCCGATATTCGCATTCCCATATGAAAGAGTATGTACACCACTTCATAATATTTACAGTACACCACATCATCATGCACAAACTTTAGGAACTTTCTCATCTGGTCTTTTGTGATTGCCTCTCTTGTAACTGCGTCATTTACCAATACTCCGCCAAGCTGAAATCCGAATGGATTCTTTACCAGAATATCATCATCCACCGCCATCTGAAAAGCTGGTCGCAACACTCCACGGATGGTATGAATGGAACTGTAGCTTTTCCCATCTTCTTGCTGCAACTTGATAAGGAACAGCTTTGCATCGGATGTTTTCACACTTCGTACTTTGCCTTACTCCTGTCTTTGTTTTCAAATATCGGTCTACCAGTTCGCAGACTGTCATCTGTCCATCTACGATATTTACAAGTAAATCTAAATCTGTGTTTATCTGTTTTTCTAACTCACGAAGGGAAATGCACGGTTTCTTACCTTTCGGAAGTTTGTCAGTAGGCTCCAGCTTCCAACTGTATACAAAATGTGGTTTTCCATCAATATGATATTTATATTGATATTTTCCGTCTGCCCTTACGCTTTCTCCCGGTCTTAATACTCTGCGTTTGGAATCCCGCCTTGTCTGACCTCTTCCTGCCTTTGCCATTATACCCGCCCCCTTAGTTCTGGATGGTTACGCAGATACATTTCAAAGGCTACACGAAGAATCAGCTTGCGTTCTCCGTAGTATGCCAGAAAATCTTCTCCATCCGTATTACTCAATAAATCATAAAATTTTCTCCGGCTCAAAACAAAATATTCAATTGCCTCAGAAAGATTTAAAATATCTTTTTCTGCTAAACTTGGTCTTGCCATAAAGCACTTCCTTTCTGCCAAAAGTGGCTGTTTTCAAGGGTTTTCGGGATCATCCTATGTTCGCTCTTATGCCCTGTAATAGAAACTACTTTCGGCAGATAAAAGGAACTATATTTCTGAAGAATTAAGGATAAATTCTTCGAACTTCGGGCGGATGATCAGGAATCGGTTTCCACAGTACACCGCTACTGTTCCAAGGTTATCCTCTGCAATTCTTCTCAGTTTCTTTATACCAATATTAAAATAAGCTGCTGCCTCCTTGTTGGTGAGCATATACTTCTCACTAACAGTAAGCGCTTCATTGCTTTCTGCATTCATAGTATCTCTCCTTCCGACAAGGTGGTCACACAGCTGACTCCTTTGTACTATTTTTTCTTTTTTGTCATTTTCACTCTGATTCTGTGATATTTGCCCCCATGGGCGGTCTAACTCTCTGTTACCTTTTATACCAGGCAACGGTGCCGCCCATTCACGCACAAAAACTGCGAATTTGAACGGGGTATTAACACCCAATACAGCGAAATACCATACAAGGGGCATATATCCCATTCAAGATGATAGAATTAAAATCAAACAATCTATGATTACTTTCTTTCATCTGCCATCTGAATAACCTTGATTGCTTCATTTCTTACAAGTTTTCCGTCAAGGAACTCAAATGCAAGATATCCAATCTGATCATATAATACGAATTTTTCCAACAATGTTCTTATCGACACAGGTTTTCTTCCTACAATCCAGTAATATGAGAAGTCACCAAATGCAATCGGCTTAGTACCTGTTTCGATAGCCGGCATATATTCGGAAATAATAACCTGTTTTCCAAGAATTGTATCATTTGTCTGATTCCACAAATAATTGTCATCGATATCCTTCAGCTTTCTGAGTGCAAGTACCGTCTTATCATTCATAAGCCTGATGCCATTTCTTCTATATTCCTTATCAACGCTAAAATATAAAGAAATCACATCATCATAAGTCAGCGTTTCTGCTGTCAGTGCTGTTTTAGCTCCATCTGTATTATGAAGAATACCAATAGACTCATCTGCTCCGATTCGTATTGTCGGAAATCCTGGTGTCTTTACCAGTTCATATGCCTTTGGCAGGCTGATTCCCATCTGTGCAGATAATTCCTGCACACTCATAGTTGTTTTCTCCATATGATGTTGCTCCTTCCGTAGAGTTTGTTATGTCCGTCTCTTCAATAATTATTTCTTTGTTACTGCTCTTGGCGGATACCAGTCCATGCAATAACAAAGGCTTGTTCATTGAGAACGGGATGAAATTGTCAAGGTACAAATCCGTTACATCATTTTGTGTAACTTTTTATTGTTTTCATGAATATTTTAAGCTACAATGTAACCGTAGTCCAAAAACTGACGGTAACGCTAACGGTTACGAATTAACGATTGGAATGAGGTATGATATGCCATTAAACTGGAATGATGAAACGATTCCATCAGAAGCAGATAAAATAACAGATATATTAGGATTTAAAGAAATCGGTGGTATCGGGCAACTGATTTACCACCCTTTCCGATTCAAAAAATATGAACTTGATATTGATAAAAGCAATGATTACTGTTCAACACCATTTTGCCGCCCCGGATATGAACCCATCTTTCCTAAAGAAGATTTTCTTTCCGGACAGGGACTGCTTACCAGCCTTTGCAATCTGGCAATGCAGATAAACAGCTTTGATAATAAAATTCCATATACGCAGCTCATCATGGAATGGTGTACAAATAATATGCATCCATATAATATTGATTTCATCTATTCTGAATTGAATAAATCTTTTGATATAAATAGCTTCGATGCAGAAATGGTAGAAAGAGACGGAACATTTGAGATTAACACCTTCCTAGATGATCTTGGAAAATTATATAATGCAGTCATGTTTTATGTTGCTCTCGAAGGTGTCTATATTGCCGATGACGAATCTGCATATGATTTATCCAAAGAAGGGAAATACTTTGATGGCTACTCTTTCTTTGATAAATATAAGCATCCTATTGTTGCAATACCGAACGACTTAGATTATGGGGATGCAAAAGGAAATCTCATAGAAGAAATGCAAATTGATAATGAGTATATAAAAAATCATCCGGTCGAAGAACCTCCAACCGGAGAATTTGCTACTACACCATATGACTATTACGATGAATTCCGGAATGCGCTTATTGACATCATTCCGGAATTTACCATGAAATTAAAGGTAGATCCCCGTACTAACCGATTAGAATTTTCTACCGATATTAATTCTGTATTTGATATTGCATGGCTGACACTTGCAAGAATGCTTTCCGAAGACCCTGCACCAGAAGATAAAGGCAAATCGGATAATCGTCCAGAAGGCATTATGATTCGCTGTCGAAACTGTGGTAAATTCATAATACGAAAGAGCAACCGACAGGAGTTTTGTGATGCTGAAGAATGCCAGAAGGTTCGAAATGCCAGAAAGCAAAAGGCCTACCGTGAACGAAAAGCCATTGAAAAGGCTCAAAAAAGCAAGAAAAAAGCACATTAATTTATATAATTTGGCTGAAAGGCAAATAGATTATTGTATCTAATGTCAGCCAGATACATGCAATTATGTGCTGTGATATTATATAAAATATGTTAAAAAACACCGGAATCCCCCCTATGCAATTTCGCGAAAAAACGTGTGTGAGGGGGCATCGGTTTTTCAGATGAAAAGTCACAGAGATAATACTCCCCCATGGGATAGGTAAACGGAGGTATCTTTCAATGATAAAAAAGGAAAATCTCAAACAAGTTCTCCTTACATTAGATTTTATAAAAAAAGCTTATAAGGAAGAATATGTTAAAGAATGGATTAGTTTTGACTGTTGTATTACAGTGGATTTTAAAAATGAAAAAATTACATATCCAGAAGACAAAGGTATGATTATACATCGTAAAACAACTTGTAATTTTAGCGAACCAGAAAATTTTGTCGTACTTGAATGTATAACAAGTCTTCTAGATAAAGGTTACAAGCCAGAGCATATTGAACTTGAAAAACCTATGCCTGGAGGACATGATGATACAGGTGGATTCTGTGATATCCAGGTAAAAGATAATACCGGAAAAACTTTCTTGCTAATTGAGTGTAAAAAAGAAAATGAGTTTGAAAAGTTCTGGAAAAAGACATTAGCTGACGGCGATCAACTATTTAGATACTATAATTCATATCGTTCAGCACAAGCCCTTTGTTTATATATGTCAGATTTTACCGATGATAATAAACTTAAGAGATATACAAATATTATCTCTATGCTTGACAATGAAGAGTATTTGCAAACTGACAAATCATTGAAAAGTTTTAAAGATGTTCAATCGGAAAACGGTGATAAAGAAGATTATTTTAAAGTATGGAAGGAAACTTACCAACAAGATTATGCAACTAGTGGTATTTTTGAAAGTGATATCGACGCCTATACTGTCGGGAAAAATAAGTTTACTGTAAATGATCTTGAAGAGGTCGATAATGCCTCAATACAAAAAAAATATCATGAATTTGCTACAATATTAAGACAGCATAATGTCGGAAGTCACGAAAATGCTTTTGATAAATTAATAAATCTTTTTTTAGCCAAAATCGTAGATGAAACTATAAACCCTTCTGAATTGCAATTTTATTGGAAATGTGCTGCTTGTGACGACTACTATAGTTTACAAGATCGACTTCAAAAATTATATAAAGAAGGAATGGAAAAATTCCTAGGCGAACAGGTTACATACATAGACCAGAAACAAGTAAGCGATGCATTTCACTTATTCAAAAATGATCCTGATGCTACCAAACGTACTGTATTAAATTATTTCAAGCAATTAAAGTTCTACACCAATAGTGACTTTGCATTTCTAGATGTACATAATGAAGAACTATTCTATCAGAATGCAGTTATTTTAAAGAAAATAGTTAAAATGCTTGAAGATATTAAGTTGAAGACAGAAGAACAAAATCAATTCCTAGGCGATTTATTCGAAGGTTTTCTTGATGATGGTGTCAAACAAAGTGAAGGGCAATTCTTCACTCCACTACCTATTGTTAAATTTTTAGTATCATCCCTTCCTCTCGAGGAAATAATACGTGATAATTCAGAAATACCAAAGGCCATTGATTATGCTTGTGGTGCTGGTCATTTTTTAACTGAATATGCATCTGCAATCAAGGAATACATTGAAAAATACAAAAAAACACCTGTATCGGAGTATTATAAAGAAATATATGGTATAGAAAAAGAATACCGCTTATCTAAGGTATCAAAAGTTTCAGCATTTATGTATGGCCAAGACGATATTCAAATCATATATGCTGATGCGCTTGCAAATAATGCTCGTATTTTTGATTCACAATTTAAAGTATTGATTGCAAATCCTCCGTATAGTGTAAAAGGATTTCTAGAAACATTAACCGATAATGAACGTTCGAACTATGAACTTTCAGCTTATGTTTCAGACATTTCAAAAAACAATAGCATAGAAACATTTTTTATAGAACGAGCAAAACAGCTTTTAGCTAGTGACGGCGTTGCTGCTTTAATTCTCCCAACAAGTGTGTTGTCAAACGGAAATATTTACATAGCATGCCGCGAAATACTTTTAAAGTACTTTGAAATCGTTTCTATTGTAGAATTAGGAAGTGGTACTTTTGGTAAAACAGGAACCAGCACAGCTACATTGTTTCTAAAAAGGAGAAATACCAATCCTGATATATCCGAACATTACTTAAATCGTGTAAATTCATGGTTCAATGGCGATTCAACAAAAGATATTGTTTTTGATGACACAGATTATGTTTCAGAATACTGTGAACATTGTGGCATAGATTTTAACGAGTACACTAGCTGGCTTAAGGGTTCTGACCATCCAAACGCAGATATATTCGTCGAATACGAAAAAAAAGCTCAGGATAATACAAAATACAAAGCTATTAAAAAGAAAAAAATAGCAAAGAAATATACCGCTACTGATAAAGAAGCTGAATTGAAAGCATTTATTGATACTTTTATAAAAGACTGTGAAAAAGAAAAGCTATATTATTTTCTTCTTTGCAAGAACAATTCTTGTCCTGTTGTTGTCATTCAAAGCCCAACAAAAGCCGGAAAAGAAGATAAAAACCTTACTAAAGCATTCTTAGGCTATGAATGGAGCGGTGCCAAAGGAAGTGAAGGCATTAAGTATTTAGGTGTTAATAATGTCGAATCTGATGAAGATGAGCTTATTGTAGCAAATAAAGGAATAAAAAGTATAAATACACCTTTGTTTGACCCTATAAACATTAATAATCCGAATAAAATCAATCACATTATTAAGGAAAACTTTACAACAGGCAGTCCGGTAATCCCTCCTGACCTAGCACCATACGTCAGTACATATAATTTATGGGATATGCTTGATTTTTCACGTGTTGATTTTGATAAAGCTATTCATACAAGTGGCATTGAATCAAAATTCACTCCAATAGAAAGCAAATACCCAATTGTTTCAGTTGATAAATTAGCTAAAATATCAAGAGGTGCCTCACCTAGACCGATAGAAAAGTTTTTAACAGAAGATGTAAATGGTATCAATTTAAAATAGGTGATGTTGCTGTCGGTGAAAAATACATAACACACACTGCTGAAAGAATAACAAATGAAGGGGCCGAAAAATCAAGACGTGTAAAACCCGGAGATTTTATTGTATCTAATTCAATGAGTGTTGGTCGTCCGTATATTTTGAAAATTGATGGCTGTATTCATGATGGATGGTTATTATTATCTGAAATTTCTTCAGATATTGATACTGAGTATTTTTATTATGTGTTATCATCTGAAATTGCACAAAAACAACTTTTTGATAGTGCACGTGGCGGTGTAGTTAAAAATTTAAATACTACACGAATGGCTACAATAAAAATACCTCTTCCACCTATGCCAATTCAGCTCAATCTTGTTAAAGAATGTAATAAAATCGAAGATGAAATAAACACTCTACGTAAGGCTGTCTCAGATAAGCATGCAAATATTAATTTAATTATAAATGAACTATTTGAAACCACTACAACAACCTACAAGTTATCAGACAAAAGCATATTTGACTTATCGATAGGAAGAAGAGTTTTAAATAAAGAAGTAAACGATGCATTCTCTATTCCAGTCTATAGTGCCAATGTATTTCAACCATTCGGATATATTGACAGACAATTGTTAACAGATTTTTCGATACCTTCTGTTGTATGGGGAATTGATGGTGACTGGCAGGTAAATATATTCAAAGAGAATTATGAATTCTATCCCACTGACCATTGTGGTGTTATGCGAATAAAAACTGATATTCTTTTACCAAGAATTGCAGCTATTGCACTACAATTAGAAGGCGAAAAAAGAGGTTTCAAGAGAAGTTATAGAGCTTCATTAGATAGAATCGAAAGCATTTCAATTAAAGTACCTGACATCAACAAGCAAAAGAATGCAGATGTCCAGATATCTACTATTGAAAAAGAAATTACTGAAGTAAAATCAAAAATAGAAATGTTAGAATCAAAACGAATGGCTCTTATTAATGACTCTCTATTATAAGAAGCAATAAAGCCACAATCCGGTAGCTATTAAGCCCAGATTGTGGCTTTCTCTATTCAAAGTCTTTGTATATCTGCCATCGCTCAGTAGTCAGTTACTACTAAGGAATATGCCCATTTTCTCCCGCTATTCTGCCTCATCCGCCATGAGCCTTAGTAGTCAAAACTGTAGTAATTCCAAGTCTTTCCGCCATATTCTACCCCGTGTTGCCCAGTCTGCGAAGGTATGCATTATCACAAAACTGGAGTGCCGTGGCAGATAAAAAGTACTTTTATCATAGTTTTTTCTCCTTAATATAATAACCTCACCAGACAACAATCCAGTGAGGTCATATAATCACGCTTTCTGTTTAGTTACAAACTCAATCTTAAGAGCCATCCCCATACCATCCGCTAATCTTTTAAGCAAATTAACAGAATGATTTCGTGTTCCATTCTCAAGCTTGCTGATATCTGCCTGATTAATACCAGTACGTTCTAGTACATAATGTATCTGTGCTAACATCTCATTATCATCCAATACTCTTGTCAGACCAACAAGTTTTTCATCATCCCAGACGGTAAGCACAGTTGAGGAATTCATAAGAGCCTTATACAGTCAATCTGGATAATTTCCTGATATCCAATGAACCGATAGAAATAACTTTTGAATCTGTTCTTTCGTAAACTTTTTTTCTTCTGTATATATAAGCATAATCTATTTCCCCCTATCTGTTATGATCACATCTCTGGCATTGCAGCATTTCATTTTCAACATCATCTTTATAAAAAACACCTGACCATTGGCAAATATTCTGCAAAATAGGCACAACAGATTTTCCTTTTTGTGTCAACATATACTCTACCCTTGGTGGGATTTCATCATAGGATTTTCTTTCAACAATCCCAACTTCTATCAGGTCTTTTAATGTTGCAGCAAGTACTGTATCCGTAATATTGCACATTTCTCTTCGAAGTTCACTGTATCGAAGCTTTTCGGCTGCAGATAACACACTTATTATGCGTGATTTCCATTTTCCACCAAATATTTCCAATCCATATTCAAGTGGGCAACGTATATCATCATCTAATTTTTTCTCATATTTTGCCATTAAAAATTACCTTCCAGCTCTACGCATCGCTGCTAAAGCCTCTTGTCTATTAAACTCATTCTCTCCTTTTTCTTTCACATATGCTGTCATTATAGCTTGATAGTGATTCTTTTTTAAGTTACTATGAAATTTATTAGCAGCTCTTTGTTATATTTCTTTCTTATTCCCAGCACCTCCGATTTACGCTTTAACCCATCTTCTACCTCAATACATTTGTATTATTATTGCAAAGCACCTCAAAATGATTTCGATGCGTTTTTATAAAGCCTTCTTTTTGCAGCTTTGATATCTCAGTAGACATTGCTGCGCGGTCAATGCAAAGATAATCTGCCAGCTGCTGCCTGTCAAAAGGAATATCAAAGGACAAGGACGAATGTCTGATAGATTCTGCTGACAGGTATGACAATAATTTCTCCCTTGTTGTCCGCTTGCCAATATGTGTAATCTTATCATTCAGAATCAGTATCTTATTTGCCAGTACACTGACCAGGTTGCGAATCAGCTTCTGATGATGCCCACATGCAGTTGGACAAGTAACCAGAAGCTTCTGTATATTTAAAAAAACAATCTCACAATCCTCATCTGCTACCACACTGATGTTCAGAACAGCACCAGGGCTTGCCGCATATGGTTCTCCAAAAAAATCACCAGCATGACATTTAGACAGAATATTCCGATGTCCCCAGAGATCCTCCTGAATAATAAGAACACAACCTGACAATACTAATCCCATTACCTGTGTAGAATCTGCTGCTCTGAAAATATAAGAATCCTTCTCTTTAGAAACTGTTACTGCCTCTACACAGTGCAATACAGATAATATCTCATTATCAGTAAGACCTTTAAAAAAAGGACTGTTTTTTAAAACAGGTAAATATTTTTTCAAAATCTCACCTCCTGTTGGAAATCAAACATACAAGTTGTATTTATTATAATATGATTCTACCAGAAACAAAAATAAAATTCTATTAATGGAGGGTAAAATGATAAGAAAAATTATACGTATTGATAAAGAAAAATGTAACGGATGTGGTGCATGTGCAACTGCCTGCCACGAAGGTGCCATTGATATTATAGACGGAAAAGCCGAGCTGGTAAGAGAACATTTTTGTGACGGATTGGGGGATTGCCTCCCAGAATGTCCTACAGGAGCTATTTCATTTGAGGAAAGAGAAGCACCTGCATATGATGAAGATGCTGTAAAAGAAGCACAGAGTAAAATAGCTGCCCAAAACCATGCAATGTCACCTCACACCGGCTGTCCAGGATCTAAAATCATGCAGATACAGCGAACAAAAACGCCTGAGACCGCAAAACCATTTTCAGGTGCAGATTCGATATCACAACTTGAGAACTGGCCGGTACAGATCAAACTTGCACCTATCAGTGCACCATATTTTAATGGTGCAAAACTTCTGATAGCCGCCGATTGTACTGCTTACGCTTATGCTGGATTTCATCAGGATTTTATTCAGAATAAGGTAACACTAATAGGTTGTCCGAAATTAGACCAGGTTGATTATAGTGAGAAACTGGCTGCTATTATTCAGAATAACAACATTCAAAGTGTGACAATCGTAAGAATGGAAGTTCCATGCTGTGGTGGTCTGGAGATGGCAGTAAAAAATGCACTTCAAAATAGTGGAAAATTCATACCATGGCAGGTTGTAACAATAAGTATTGATGGAAAAATTATTGATTAATAAGGAGATTACTGGAATGAATAAAAAAATGTTTTGTTTTCAGTGTGAACAGACAGCCGGATGTACTGGCTGTACAGGAAATGCAGGTGTCTGTGGAAAAAATGCAGATACAGCCAAATTACAGGATGAGCTGACAGGTGCATTGATTGGTCTTGCAAGAGCTGTAGACAGTGCATCAGCTATTTCTAAAAGAACCGTACAAGTCATAATTGAAGGTCTGTTTACAACAGTTACAAATGTAAGTTTTGATAATGCAGCAATCGAAGATATGATACAAAAAGTCAGAGCTGAGAAAGAACGACTGGTTCCTGACTGCAGCAAATGTCAGTCGCCATGTGGTAAAACAAACGAATACGACATGCAGCAGATGTGGAATGCCGATAAAGATATCCGCTCTTTAAAATCTCTTATTCTTTTTGGTATTCGTGGAATGGCCGCCTATGCTTACCATGCAAATGTTCTGAATTATGAAGATGATGAAGTAAACAGATTCTTCTGCGAAGCATTATTTAAGATTGGTTACGAAGAAAATATAGAAACACTGCTTCCTACAGTACTTAAAGTAGGCGAGATCAACCTTAGGTGTATGGCACTTCTTGATAAAGCAAATACAAACAGCTATGGAATGCCAGAGCCCACTGATGTTACACTTACCATCGAAAAAGGACCTTTTATTGTCGTGACAGGTCATGATCTTAAAGACCTGCAGCTTTTACTTGAACAGACAGAAGGAAAAGGAATCAACATATATACTCATGGTGAAATGCTCCCTGCCCATGCCTATCCACTCTTGAAAAAATTTCCACACTTAAAAGGAAATTTTGGAACTGCATGGCAGAATCAGCAGAAAGAGTTTGATCATCTTCCAGCTCCGATTCTTTACACTACCAACTGTCTGATGCCGCCAAAAAGCAGTTATGCTGACAGAGTATTTACAACAGAGGTGGTTGCTTTCCCTGGCGCTGTTCATATTGATGAAAAAAAAGATTTTACACCAGTTATCAAAAAAGCACTTGAACTTGGTGGCTATAAAGAAAATCAGACATTAAAAGGTATCAATGGAGGTACGAAGGTGACAACCGGATTCGGTCATTCAGCTATACTGTCACATGCCAATACTATAGTAGATGCTGTAAAATCAGGTGCAATCAGCCATTTCTTCCTGGTTGCCGGATGTGATGGTGCTAAACCGGGTCGAAACTATTACACAGATTTTGTTAAACAAACTCCTTCTGACAGTATCATCCTAACCCTGGCATGTGGCAAATTCCGTTTCAATGATCTTAATCTTGGAGAAATCAATGGTCTGCCACGACTGATGGATATGGGGCAGTGTAACGATGCTTATGGGGCGATTCAGGTTGCTCTGGCACTTGCGGATGCATTTGGATGTACTGTAAATGAGCTTCCACTCTCCTTCGTTCTTTCATGGTACGAACAGAAGGCAGTCTGCATTTTGTTAACACTTCTGCACCTCGGAATCAAAAACATCCGTCTTGGTCCTTCTCTACCTGCGTTTTTGTCTCCTAATATTCTGAACTTTCTTGTGGAAAAATATGGCATAGCACCTATCACCACACCAGAAGAAGACATCAAAGCGCTGATAAACACTCCATAACACCAATAAAGCCAATAAAGCCGATACAGGAATAAAAAACCTGCCTCGGCTTTTTCTTTTGTCATTCTCCAGAACACAAAATATCCTCATTCTCATCATATTTTCTTCACTATTCCCACCTACACTATAGATAAGATGTAAGGGTCAGAAGATCAAAACATTGTTTATGCCTGCATAATAAAACTTTTAACTTTAGAATCCACCTGACATAGATATTGATATTAATGATATATGCATTAATGATATCTATCCGACAATATCTATATTAACTAAAGAGATAATGAATGAAAGGATGAATATATATGATTAATTTAAAAAAAGTAAACAAATCATGCGTAGCCGCAGTTATTCTTGCCATGTGTCTTATGACATCAGGCTGTGGTTCACAAAACTATACAACCAACAACAAAAATACTGATACCACTGTAACTTCCAGCATTACTGCCCAGGATACCAATGTAACTCACGCAGATGATGCCGATAACTACAAAACTGAAATAACAGGAGAATTCAGCATTACATCAACTGATGGTTCTACAATAACACAGAATGATTCCGTATATACCATAACACAGGCTGGCGAATATACCGTTACCGGACTCTTATCAGAAGGACAGATTGTAGTTAATGCTGACGATAATGCCGAAATCACCATTGTATTGAATGGTACATCCATCACATGTTCTAACGGTTCACCTATTTATATTAAAAATGCTGATAATGTAAAAATCAAATCTGAGGAAAACACTTATAACTGTATAGTTGATGCAAGAGCTGAAGCTGACGACAATTCAGACAATTCTTCCAGTGAAAATGGTAATGCTGCCATCTATGCAGCATGTGACCTTAAATTGGTTGGAAAAGGAGCATTATCAGTAACTGGCAACTATAACAACGGTATCCAGAGCAAAGATGACATTTCTATTAAAAATGTTACCATCAAGGTTAATGCTGTAAATAATGCTATAAAAGGAAACGATGAGGTAGCTATAGAATCTGGTGAAATAATAGCTATATCCAGAAAAGGCGATGGCATCAAAACATCAAACAGCAGTCTTTCAACCAAAGGAAAACAGAAAGGAAATGTAATAATATCTGGTGGAAATATTGATATATATGCTGCCTGTGACGGCATAGATGCTGCATATGGCGTAGATGTTTCAGGTGATGGAAATCTGAATATATATACAGATACTTATTCTGATTATAGTGAAGCCGTAGCTGCCGACAACTCCGGTTCTTCAGCCAGCAGCTCTGGTTCTTCAATCAGCAACCCAGGTTCATCAAATCAGAATCAAGGTTCATCATCTAAATCATCATACAATGCAACTATGATGACATACACAACAACTGCCAATACAGACAACCAGAATAACGGCAGCGTGGGAACTCCACCCGATATGAACAATACTCAGAACAATGGTAACATGGGCAATCCTCCTGATATGAACAATACTCAGAACAATGGTAACATGGGCAATCCTCCTGATATGAATAACAGTAGCAGCAATTCTGGCAATAATCCTGACATGAAAGGTAACTTTGGCGGTGGAAACAGAACTGCTAATGGTATGCCTGGCAATAACAGCTCAGGAAATTCATCTAAAAAGTCTTACTCTACAAAGGGAATCAAAGCCGAGAGCGAGATAAATATATCTGGTGCAGCCATTAACATAAGTTCAACTGATGATGGTATTCATGCCAACTCAGATTCTGGTGTTCTTGAAACCGGCGAAGATGGCAAGGGTATAATATCTATATCAGGTGGAACTATCACAATCTCTACAGGTGATGATGGAATACATGCAGATAAAGAGCTTAATATAACTGATGGATATATAAATGTTTTAACATCCTACGAGGGTCTTGAGGCTATAACAATCAACATCAGTGGTGGACAAAGCTTTGTATATGCAGCTGATGATGGCATTAATGCATGTACCGGAGATGGCGCATCTACTCCTCTTATTAATATAACTGGTGGATACGTTGATGTAACAACAGGTTCTGGCGATACAGATGGTATAGATTCTAACGGCAGCTACACACAGTCTGGCGGTATGGTTTTTGTAAAAGGCGGCAGTTCATCAGGTCAGGTATCTGGTTCTATTGATGTTGACGGAAATATTACTATAACTGGTGGAACATGTGTAGCTTTAGGCGGTATATGTGAAACTCCTGTAAATTCAGTTAATGCTTACGTATTCAGCTCTGTATCCTTTAACGCAGGAAGTTACTCAGTAAAAGATTCCAGCGGTAATGAAATAATAAGCTTTACATTAAACAACAGTTACTCAAATGGCTGGATATGCACATCTGCTCTTACAACAAACACTGAATACACTCTTTACTGCGATGGTTCTTCATTAACAAACTGGACACAATCTGCAGGAACCATGGGTGCATCCAATGCCGGCGGCTTTGGCAGCAATCCTGGCGGTTTTAATGGTGGTGGCCGTGGAGGTAACATGAATGGCGGAAAAAATATGAACGATAACAGAAATATAAATGGCAATAATACACCAAATAACAATAATGTACAATAACAATTGCAAATAATAGTTTGATTGAATTTTAGTTGATAACGAACGGACGACAAATATAAGATACAGGCAGTCCTGTATCTTATATTTGTCTGGTTGTGGTGTAATTTACTTACTGATATTCAATTAAATCATCTGTCTGCTTTTAATATGTAATATGGTGTAAAGTCATACTCTAATGTATCTGGCTTTTCCACCTTCAAAACTTCCCATTTTGAAATACATGGATGTGTTTTAGCATATATATCTTTTCTTTCAGCTTTCTCATATTTAAAGCCATGTGTTATCATGAAAATATTCCATCTTCTGTGTTCAATTCTTTCAAGCTCTTCTCTGTTATCTGTAAGAGAATATGCATGTTTTTCATAAATAATCCATTTTTTAATATCCTGATGCAATGATTGTGCTATACTTGATTCCCTGTCAAATATGCCCTTATTATGCCATACCTCATCTATTTCTTCTGATATTTTCTTATTCTCTTTAAGCTCTATTGAATCTTTCTTAAGACGTTCCTCTATATCTTCAGATAACATAAACTTATCATCCACAACAATATTTTTATCTGCTTTATATCTGCTTATTATTTCATACAACATATTGTATCTATGATTAAATATCTTTGCATCATTTACAATATCACGATTAGTTATAGAAGCATATGAAAAAATATCTTTATTCTTGTTTATTGTAAATAGATTCTTCTCACCATAAATATTAGCAAAATCATTGTTTTCCTTAGCCCTGACAACTATAGGAATATTAATACAGCTATCACCCTTATTGTATAACAGCTGCTTCAATTCAATAAGTGTATTAGACATTAAATGTGTATCACTCATTGCCACAATAAGATATGTAAATAATTTGTCGTCATTACATCTTTTAAAAATACTGTTAAACTGTAATGTCCTTGCATCCGTATTAAAAAATCTTAAACATACCCTTCCATCTATACCAAATTGATCTGGTATTGTATCAAATGGAAATTTCAATTCATAATATTCAATACTTTTACCTTCATATATATCTTCTTTTATGAACTTCAATCCCTTCAGGACATCAACTGAAAAATTCTTCATGAAACTTCCTATTATTGATTCCATATCCTTATCAAATACATCTATACATATAGTAGACTCTGCTGATAAAACCGACATATTAAGTCCTTGTATTAATGCACTCTGGCCAAAATCACCAAATCCAATGATTCCTATATGAACATCATAATCATCACCCTTATTAGCTGTATATACAGGATGTTCTTTATACATTTTATTGACAGCCATTTTATTAACATCTACTATGTCAAGATCAAAAGTTCTTGTATCTATTTTATCATAATACTGTCTTATCAGTTCTGCCATTGAATTGTCATTGCAGCACAGATGAATCTGCAGATACTCTTTATTTTCAGATGCATTTATATTTTTTTCAAAGCTCTTTGTAAATGCATTTAAACATTCAATATTTTCTATTGAATTATCATCACACAGAAAAACATCACTGAATTTACACATATCAAGCATTTTTATTACACTTTCCATATGCATATCCTGATACTTCTGCACAAACTTTACACCTTTGTTTATATATTTAAGTTTCTTATCATCAGAAAGTATGGTGCTTTCAACCACTGTAACACGACAATCTTTAGTCAATGCATCTATAAGAGGAAACTTATATTTTCCTTCACCAATAACCAATACGCGCTTTTTATTTTTCTGGCTAAACAGTCCTCTGACATAGCTGGCTGGTTTTCTGATAAGAACGGTTAATGCACCTATTGTACAGAATGGTGCAACAATAACAGCAATACAATACACATATGTTATTATTCCACTTAATATGCCACCACCTGTTGCCTGCATATACGCAATAGCTTCTTTCTGCTTTATATCCGGATCTATCTTATACGCTTTAATTGCATTCTGTATGTTTAATGTTACTTTAAGAAACGGATTATCTACATTATGGTAGAAAAATATACCTTCAATCACACATATAATAAATACTGCAAGTGCCGTATACCATAGATAATCTTTGTATTTATTTCGCTTCATATTAATCTCCATTTCTGTGCATGAAAATCAACATTTTCATACCCTCTCCTTAGTTTTTAAAATCAAAAAATCATTTTTAATTATATTAATTATGAGTAGCCTTTATCTGTATTAGCAGTAATATCGCTTACAACTTCCTCTCCGCATACATCTTTTATTGTGCTGACTATATCATTTATTGTAACGCCAACACCATACACATTGTCATTAGCATTAACATAACCAAGAACCTCTCTACACATAGTTGCACATAGCTCTTTGTATATGCATCATCTATAAACGCATCAACTCCACGACAATTACCTGACTCCATATTCTCTGGAAACTGATCTGTCCATAATGGATTATGTCCACTAAAATCTCCATCGAAATATACATTCAATCCATGTTCTTTTACCAACTTATATACAATATCCCCTAATACAGTTTTCCAATCAGCACTCTTATAACTTATAAAAACATATGGCTTGATGTTAATCCCATTTTTATCTTCTCCTTATAATACACTCGTATTTTATATTAAAAGTCCCCACTAATAAGGTACTTTTTGTGTTCCTATTCTTCAATCAGTAGTAACTCTTTTCAAATTTCACCTTGCATATGTCAATTCTTCATTTTCCTTATCGTAATCAAACCTACCATCATTCTTTTCTTCTATCGCCTTAATAATATGATAAGTGTATTCGTTATAAGGCGTTGGTATTCCAAATTCTTCTCCCATACGCATAAGTGCACCGGAAAACATATCTATCTCGGTATGTCTTTTAGCATCTATATCCTGAAGTGTAGAGTATCTTGCTGTTGGCGGCACTGCACTTCCACGTGACGATGAATTATCAATAACACTTAAATCTATTCCTTTTGCCTTAGCTATTGTTTCAAGCTCATGTCTTAAACCATCGCTTATAGCCTTCATATGTTCACTATCCCTGTAACATCCGACACCTGCACCAAGTACTGCCTGTGGAAGATTATTACTTACATTAAGTCTGAACTTACTCCACATTTCTTCTTTTATATGCTCTGTCACTCTGTAGTTAAGCCTGCTGGCTGCAAAAAGCTCATCTATCAACTTTATCCTGTCACTCACAAGTGTCTGTTCTGATATTTTGTCTGATGCAGATACCTTATCTGCTGTTTCCCCAAAAATAATTCCTATTGTTGTATCAGGATTAAAGTAATATCCCCTACCATCTCTATGAGAGGCAACCTTTATAAGTGAATATACAATATGTGACATGCCTATCCTGTCTGCAATGATATCTTCACTGTCAACACCATTCATAAGACTCATAACTATAGTGTTTTCTCCAATAGCTGTAGCAATGTTGTCAAGTGCTCCTTTTAAAGCTCCATACTTTAACGAAACTATCAAAAGGTCAACGCCTGTATTATGCGCTTCTTCGGGTGTCCACACCTCTGGTCTGTATACTTCATCGTTTATAAGACAACCTTCTTTTCTCAGCCTTTCTTGACGTTCTCCCTGTGCTATTAGCCCCAGCCTTACATCCTTTAAGCCTGCAAGTCCCCATATAACATATGAACCTACAGCTCCTGCTCCTAATATAGCAACGGTCTTTATCTTCATGATGTTCTCTTTCCTCTTTTCTATAAAATATATTTCTAGTTATACTTATGGATACATTTCTGAATATACTTGGCCATATACTTATATTTCTTACACCAAAAATATCTTATTCATATTTATTATATTTGCAATCTGCTGCTTTATCAACCTATTATTTCATACTATTATTTTCAATACTGTTATTCATATCCTATTTTATTTTTTACCTATTGTTCACACTATTATTTTACCAAAAAAGCGGATGTCTGAATAACAAACATCCGCTTATATTTTATAACTGATATGATGTAAACGTCATAAGACAAAAAGTCTTTCTTAACCTACATGATAAGATTTTTTAACGCTTACTTAGTATGCAACTCCATTAGATACTTCAACATAGTAAATATTAACTCCGCCATTCTCGGATATAAGATAATATTCACCTGCAACTGGCACTCTGAATGAAACTGACTTAAGTGAATTTCCTGGAATCTTTGATGTAGATGTAATATCCTTTCCATTCTTATCAACTATCTTAATAAGTCTTGATTCATCTGTGCTTGAGCTTGTTGCATATACCTTCACCTTAGCTTCTCCAGCTGTTTTAAACGCAATAGCTCTTCCACTTGTACTGCCTTTACCAGAAAGCTTGATTCTTCTTGTAAAGTCTATTCCTTTATATTCCTTACTGCTCTTATCTACTGTAACTGTTGCTTTGCTTCCAGCAACAATCTTAAAGCCATCAACAGTAAGTGTTGATTTTAACTTTCCTGTATTTACATCATTAGCATTTAGAACAAGCTTGGTACCGCTTACAGTCGAATCTGTCTTTGATTCTGTAGCTTTAGTTGCTTCTGTTGTTTTTTCTGTTGCCTTTGTTGCTTCTGTTGTTTTCTCTGTTGCCTTTGTTGTTTCTGTTGTTTTTTCTGTTGCCTTTGTTGTTTCTGTTGTTTTTTCTGTTGCTTTTGTTGTTTTCTCTGTTGGCTTTACTTCACCAGATGTCTTGCCTGTAACACTTATAACCTGATTAGCTACACCAAAATGTGCTCCAAGTGTTGAATAACTTCCCTGTGTTTCGTAAAGTCCCTTCATATTAATAGTTCCATCAGAATTTCTTAACTGCTTGTCTACATTACCATTAAGATTGATAAAATCAACAGCATTTTTAAACATGCCTGATACTTTAGATGGATTATCAACTACTGTACCCTTCTTGTCGCCACTAACAACTGGTATTGGTAATAATCCTGATAATCTGTAATACTTACCTGTATTATAGTATATAGAATCACTCATATTACCTGTAAATTTATCTGAGTCTATAGCATTTGCTGAAACAAGACCTACGTACACTGCCTTATTTGATGCTCTGTAGCATAAGAAGTTGCCCTTCTTTGCTGACTTACCATTGCCCCATGCTGTGGCATTCATGATTGTAAGACCTGATGGATTGTTGTTGTCAGTGAATCCTGTTGCCCCATTGTTAAACGAGAGACAGTTAAGTACAACATGAGGTGTACCTACACCTGAACCACCGAGCTTAAAGCCATTCATATCTCCGTTAGCATAATGAACTCCGTTAGATAATGTTCCATTGCCGAATGAAACACAGTTTCTTATAGTTATCACACCGATAGGACCTGTAGCTGACTTAGCGAAAAGATCCCATCCATCATCAGAGTTGCAATATGATATACATCCATCAAATACATTGCCTTCGCCGCATGTAAGCTTTGCTGCAAAACCATCTGCATTTTCACCTGTACCACCCTGGTCTGGATAATCACAGTTATCAAATGCTGTACAGTTGATTATAAGGTTGTTTGATGGCCATAAATCTTTAGTTGCTGCTGTTGTGTCATATCTTGATATCTGAAGTCCTGAATCTCTGTTTGCTTCGAATACACATTTTTCAAATATGTTGTTGTTACCAGCAAGTAACACGCCGTTATCACCAGCTCCATAGAAGTTGATTCCCTCAAAATACCAGTAATCTCCATCTACAACAACACCTCTGTTTGCGCCATTAAGTGTCTGTGCTGAGAAATCAAACTTAACCTCTGCACCATCAGCTGCTTTTACAACTATATAAGCGCCGCTTTTTCCATTCATGGCATTATTAATAACTATCGTATCTGTAAACTTGTAAGTTCCAGCCTTAACTATGATAACATCTCCTGCCTTAGCACTGCTTATAGCTGTAAGAATATCAGATGCTGACGAAACATACTTTGCATTCTTAAAATCTGAATCCTTCTTTGTACTTAAATCTGTATATGCACCTGAATATGAGAGACTTGTCTTATCATAACTGTTTTTAGTATCTGAACCTGCACCTGTAGTTTCCTTCTCAGTTACCTTTGTTGCTTCTGTAGCTTTAGATGTAGTAGCCTTCTCTGTAGTCTTAGTTTCTTTTTCTGTTGCCTTAGATGTAGTAGCCTTTTCTGTAGTCTTAGTTTCTTTTTCTGTTGCCTTTGTTGTTTCATCTGTAGAAGGCTCTGGAGTTACTATGTTGGCATTAGTTCCACCAACAGCCACAAGCTCTGTGTTTTTATAATTCGTAACAGCTGCTTTTAAATCCTTATCTACAACATAAGCTGTGTCGTCTTCATCACTGAACTTCCAGTCAATAACACCACCGCCAAGGCTTCCTGCTCCCTTAGAAGATGTAACAAGTGCTGGAACATCCTTTGCTGCTACAAGGCTTCCTGCCTTTACTCCAAGATCCTTAGTTGTATCAAAGTTATCGTATGTTGTGCCACCAGCTACTGTCTTGTATGATGATGGTACCTTTTCACCTGCAGAAGCAGCCAGATATGCATCGAATGTTGCTGCATTGGCAGCTTCACCTGTAACTGATGCTGCATTAGCATATATGATACCTGTTGCTCCAACTATTTCGTTGCCATAAGCTTTTATGATGCCGCCGTTCTCACCTGAGAATGTGCCTTCGCCTAAAGCATCAGAACCCTGATTAGATGAAAGCATAGGATACTTGCAGTTTCTGAAGTAGTTGTTCTCTACATATACAGAAGAACCCATAGTTGAACCTACACCATACTTTGCGTTACCATCATAATAATTGTTATACATATGTACTGACATAGTTCTTACTCTGGCATGTCTTGAGTCTGAATGATCAAACCAGTTATGATGATAAGTAATGTAGTTAGGACCACTCTCGCTCTTCATACCACACAATGAACATTTACCTGAATCATAGAAATGTACATATGAAACTGTTATATACTGTGAATTACCCTTTATATCTATAGATCCATCACCTTTAGCCTGGTCAGCGTCCCCACCAACCTTGCCATAGTAAAGGTCTACGTTATGTATCCATACGTTGCAGTTAGCTGTATCTAGTGAGATACCATCATCCATAAAGTTAAGTATTGAGAGGTTTCTCATTTCTACATTACCTGCATTTCTTAAAAGGAAACCGAAGCCGCTTATGCTTGCGTCCTCGCCAACTCCTTCAAAAGTCATGTTAATATTAGAATAAGCACTTGCTCCTTTTATCTGCACACCCTCAGATGAGCTTGAAAACTTATCCATACCCGAATCTGTAAGACATCCTATTACTCTTACATCAAGTGCCCTTGTTTCTACACCCTTACTGGCACTCTTTGTATATGCATCAATAATTGTCTGGAGTCCTGTGTACTCCTTCTCGCCCTTTCCTTCCATAATGCCTGCTTTTACAGTTTTAGCATTATCATTAGTTACATAAAGAACGATTGAATCACTCTTAAGTGTTCCATCTTCGTTATATGCTCCTGAACCTGTCTTGTATCTTGATTCAGAAGAAAATGCAAAGCCTGATCTGTCATATGAGCTTACCTTAAGAACATCTGTAACCTTAGCCTTAGCTGTTACTTCTTTTCCATTCTTTACTGGTACTACCCTGATAACATAGTCTCCTGCCGAAAGACCCATGGCATCTACCCTGTAGTAACTCTTGTACCTTCTTATAAGTTCATTGTCGATTCTTGCATATGCTGAATCTGACTGTGAAGCCTTTTTGATATATGCTGTATATCCATCGGCTTCCTTGTCAATAGACCACTCAGCGTAAGCTGATTCGAGCCAGCCCTGCGCTGTTCCATTGAACTGTACTGTTCCAACCTCTGCCTTTGCGGTAGATATTGTAGTTGGAATAATGACACTTACAACCATCAATGCTGCAAGTATCCATGCCCATCCTTTGCGGGCACCCTTGCTAATGTTAGCTTTCATGTTTTACCTCCTCATGCATATGTTTGTGCAACATGCTTTAGCATATAATGTCTTACTTGCTAATCTTAGCAATATTACACAAAAAAGTACATAGGATAACATAGTAAATTAGTACCATTTATTAAAATTCTGTTTCATATTTATTAAAAGATTGTTTCGATATAAATATATTATATATTGTTGTTTAATTAAATATTAGTTGGTGATGAACGGACGACAAATATAAGCTACAGGCAGTTCTGCACACTATATTCAATGCCAGAAGCTTCAATCGGCTGACTCTAAGACTTTTCATATAGGTAGTTATAGGTGACGCTACCATTCGGACGCGCCGTCCGTGGTGCGGCCTCATTGGGGCTGTCGCTTTAACGAATGAATTTTCGTGAAGCGGCAGCTTCCTTTTTGCTG
>OCIU01000898.1_pt1 | contig 22975 bp, 16 predicted proteins | sample 1538471 | NCBI WGS metagenome assembly OCIU01 (sample SAMN04571693, study PRJEB22368) | human gut metagenome | biome: human gut; material: stool | host: Homo sapiens | place: Luxembourg | collected 2012-06-01 | reverse complement strand
GCTCGCAGCACGAACCTCCCTGCGCCTGAACGACCTGCGTGGGCAGGAGTTCATCAGCGTGATGGGCAACCGCCGTTTCCGGGAGCAGTGCAGCCAGCTTTGCCAGCAGAGTGAATTCATGCCGCAGTATGCCTACGAGTGCACCGGGCCGTCGACCGTCCGCAACCTGATTTCGCTCGGCTGCGGCGTTGGGTTCTGGCCGGAATACACATGGGGCGCGCCGGGCGAGGGCATCAAGCTACTACCCATTGACGACCTGCGCTGCGTCCGGCGAATTGTCCTGCGCTGCGATGCCAGCGGCGACATTCGCCCATTGGCGGAGGAGTTCCGTGCGGCATTGCAAGATGAACTTCAACTGCTCGCATCGAAAAAGCGCGCCTGACGTTTCTGCCAGACGCGCTTCGTTCATGTCAGTGAAATCCAGTAATGCTCCAAGTCGATATTCTCGCCGTCTTCATGCACCGTTTTCTCGTAGACGCCGCCGTTACGCAAAATTGTCTTGCGGCTGCCCACGTTCCACGGTTCGCAGGCGACCATCACCCGCTTTAAGCCGATTTCGCGGCAGTACGTCAACACGTTGTGCAGCATCCACGTCGCGATACCCTGCTGCCGCTCATCCGGGCGCACCGAATAGCCGATATGCCCCGCGTACTCGCGCAGGAAGTCGTTCAATTCGCGCCGTACCTGAATCATGCCGACGATTTTCTCCCCGCGAAGGCAGACAAACTGCGTCGCCGGTACCCAGCGTTCCGGCACGTTCGTTCCTTCATCCAGCGTTTTGCAAAACGCAATCCATTCCGCCGGATCTTCCATGCGCGAAAGCGGCCCGCAGCCGTCCATGCTGCTATCTGCGTCCAGCATCGCCTGCCGATACGCGGCAATTTCATCAAACAGTGATTCGTCCGGGATTGCCAGCCGCAGTTCGTCCATTTCTTACTCCTCCACCACCGCGCGAATCCCCTTCACGCGGCGCACCACGTCCGCAAATTCATCCGGCGTCAGCGACTGCGCACCGTCGCACAGCGCGTGTTTCGGGTCATTGTGTACCTCAATCATCAAGCCGTCCGCACCTGCTGCTGTCGCTGCCATCGCCATCGGCTTCACCAGGCGCGCAACGCCCGTCGCGTGGCTGGGGTCAACCAGAATCGGCAGATGCGTCTTTTCGCGCAGCACTGGTATGCAGGACAAATCCAGCGTGTTGCGCGTTGCCGTCTCATAAGTGCGGATGCCGCGTTCGCACAGGATGACTTGGTCATTGCCGCCTGCCATGATGTACTCGGCGCTCATCAGCCACTCCTGAATCGTGTTCGCCAGCCCGCGCTTGAGCAGAATCGGCTTATGCGTTTTGCCCAGCACCTTCAGCAGCTCGAAATTCTGCATGTTGCGCGCGCCAACCTGAATAACGTCCACATCGTCGAACAGCGGCAGATGTGAGGCGTCCATAATTTCCGTCACAACGGGCAGTCCCGTTGCTTCCTTCGCTTTCAGCAGCAGCTTCAAGCCGTCCTCATGCAGCCCCTGAAACGCATACGGGCTGGTGCGCGGCTTAAACGCGCCGCCGCGCAGGAGCGTTGCGCCCGCCGCTTTGACCGCCTTGGCGACCGTGACCATCTGCTCTTCGCTCTCCACGGAGCAGGGGCCGGCGATAATCTGGAACAAGCCGTGCCCGATGGTCACGCCGCCGCAATCCACCATCGTATCCTGCGGATGGAACTTACGGTTTGCTTTCTTGTAGGGTTCCTGAACGCGGCGGACAGCCTCCACTGCATCCAGCGAGGAAATGAGGTCGGCGTCCACGCGCGTCGTGTCGCCCACCAGCCCCAGAATGGTGCTGTTTTCGCCTTTCGATTCGTCGATGCGCAGCCCCATGCCAAGGAGAAATTGTTTCAGTCGGTCAATCTGTTCCTGCCGTGCTTCGTGCTTCAAGATGACAATCATGGTATTTCCTCCATACTTCCGGACATCATTGTCCACTACAATTTGATACTAATTCGATTCTAAAACATGGCATCGAGCATAGCAGATTTTTCGTTCCGGCAAAGCTGAGTGAAGCGAGGCGTACTGGAGGTACGCGCGAGCGGAACGAAGCAAAGCCGGGGCGGAAAAGATGCTGTGCGAATGACATGCTTTAGATGAGAATTAGTATAAAACAGCGAAAGCGCCCTGCCGCCAATGTTCTGGCCAGCAGGGCGCTTTTCTCGTCTCCGGGAGAATACGCCAAATCACGCCCTGCGTTCTTGATGCAGCGCGTAATAATAACCAACCGCGAAACGGTTCAGCATGGCGTTTCTGCTCCCTTCGTCTGTTCTTGGCATCTATCATAGCGCAAAAAGCGCAAAAAAGCAAGAGGAAAATTGTTTCTCTCCTGCTTTTCTGCATATTTTTATGTGGATTCATACTATTTCCAAATGAGAATGCGCCAAGGCGCGAGCAGATGGCGCAGGCGAATGCAGGAAATCGTATTAGTCGTTGTTCTGCGCTTCCATGTCCTCCAGATAGCGTTCGAGTTTGCGCTTGACGCGCTGGAGGGCGTTGTCGATGCTCTTGACGTGGCGACCCAGGTTGTCTGCGATTTCCTGATAGCTTTTCCCGTCCAGATACGCCGCCAGCACTTCCTGTTCTAAATCCGACAGCACCTCGTCAATGCGCTGATGGATACCGCGCAAATCCTCCTGGCTGATTATCAGCTCTTCCGGATTCGACGAATGCCCTTCAGCGCAGACGTCCAGCAGCGTGCGGTCGCTTTCCTCGTCGTACAGCGGTTTGTTGAGCGACACATAGCTGTTCAGCGGAATATGCTTCTGGCGCGTCGCGGTTTTGATGGCAGTGATAATTTGGCGCGTGATGCACAGTTCGGCAAAGGCACGGAAGGACGCAAGTTTCTCCGGGCGGAAGTCGCGAATCGCTTTGTAGAGTCCAATCATGCCTTCCTGCACGATGTCCTCGTGATCCGCGCCGATGAGAAAGTAGCTGCGCGCCTTGGAACGGACGAAGTTCTTGTACTTGTTCAGCAGATATTCCACCGCCACCGAGTCCCCCGTGCGGCACAGCGCCACCACGTCCTCGTCCGTCATGCCCTCATAGACCGAATGGGCGGCACTGCTGCTCAGCAGCGGCACGGAAGCAGGCTGTTCCGGTTCGCCGGGCACAGCCTGTCTCAACGGAAAATCCAGCAAAAATGCATCGTCTTCCGGCAGCATCGGCTCTTCCTGCTCCATCGGGTCATTGTCCTGATTCATTGCATTCATTCGATCGTCTGACAAACTGTTCACCTGCTTTTCGGGCGGCGCAGGGCGCGTCTCCCGCTTCACTCTCCGCGCCGCAGCTTTTCCAGCCGTGCGCGGATGTCCTCCGGCATTCGGGAAAAAATCGTGTTTCGGTTCATGTTGGGCTGATTCTGGTGCGCCGACATGCCGCTTTTGCGCATTTCACGAAGTTCGCGCAGCAGTTCCCGGCTGGTCATGCGAATCGCGCCGCTGGACAGCACCTGCGATTGCTCCAGCCCGTCCGATGTAGCGACGCGCAGTTCCCGATAGCGCGGGGTCTGTGCCGCGGCGCGCTCGATGTAGCTGTCCGCTGTTTCGCCGTGGCGGGTGAAAACCAGCGTCAAATCGCCGTGTTTCTCCTCGGTCGTCGTCGTGCGCTCAGACTGGTAACCATCGAACACCAGCAGGATTTCCTCGCCCGAAAATCCAGCGTAGTCCTCCAATTGGCGCATCAGCCGGTCGCGCGATTCGTCCAGCGACCAGCCCTTTTTCTCCGCCTCGCTCCACGCGCCAATGACGTTGTAGCCATCGACAATTAGCAGCGGTTTCATGCCCGGCGGCTGGACAGCACGCGGTACATCACCACGCCCGCCGCAACAGACGCATTCAAGCTGTCCAGATGCCCCGCCATCGGCAGGGACACCTTCTGGTCGCAGTTTTCCAGTACGAGATGGCTGATGCCCTCGCCCTCGCTGCCGACAACCAGCGCCACGCCGCCCTTGAAGTTGACCTTCTCGTAGTCCGTGCCGTCCATCGTCAGCGCGTATGTCCAGATGTTGCGCGCCTTGAGCATTTCAATCACACGGGTCATGTTCACAACGCGCGCAACCTTGATGTGCTCAATCGCGCCCGCGGATGCCTTGACTGCTGCCGGGGTCAGCCCGACTGCGCGGCGTTCCGGCACAATGACGCCGTGCGCGCCCACGCACTCGGCGCTGCGGATAATCGCACCCAGATTGTGCGGGTCGGTGATGCCATCCAGCAGAATCAGGAACGGGTCTTCGCCCTTTTCCTCCGCTTCCGCCAGCATCGCCTCGACCGTGCTGTACTGGTACGCCGACGCGAACGCCACCATGCCCTGATGGTTCTTCGCCAGCTCGTTCAGGCGCTGATGCTCCACTTCCTGCACCGGGATGTGCGCTTCCTTCGCCATCTGCACGATTTCGCGCGCAGAGCCGGTCAGCTCGCCCTTCTGCACCAGCAGCTTTTCGATATCACGACCCGCCTTGAGCGCCTCACGAATCGGGTTGCGCCCTGCCAGCAGGTTCTCCTGCACTGCTTCTTCCGCCACGGGCTGCGCCATCACGGGCGCAACAGCCACCGGGCGGTACTCCGAATCGCGGTAGGACGGTGCCGGACGCTCGTCGGTCATTTCCGGGCGGCGATCATAGCGGTCGCGGCGCTCGTAGGGTTTCCGGTCGTCATAGGACTTCTTCTCGCCGTAGGGCTTGCGGTCGCCAAACGACTTCTTCTCGCCATAGGGCTTGCGGTCGCCGAACGACTTCTTTTCGCCATACGCACGGTTGTCGTCGCGCTTGCCGCTGGGACGGCCGCCGTGGCGCGCCCCGCGGTACTCCGAGCCTTCTTCCACCCACTTTTCGCGCCCAAAGGACTTCTTGCCCTGCGGCTTGTGGGACGGTGCATTGTCATAGTATGCCATATTTCAAATTCCTCTATTCTTATTCATTGTCGGTTGATTGATTCTGCTTTTTCTGTTCGTCTGCCAGCGAATCGAGCCATTCGCGCCTTGTCCGGCGAATCTCCCCTGCCTTGCCGCAGGATTTTTCCCCTTCCGGACACGCGCCTCGCAGACATCCGGGCCCCGCGTCCGCAAACAGCGCCGGGGCAATTTCCATGCACAGGCGGTGCATCTCCGTCGCCAGCGCACGGATTTCCCACTGTGCGCGGCTGCACATGCGCAGGCTGAAGAAGTGCCTCAGCTCGCGCACGTTCATTGTCACCATCATGCGCGTTTCGCAAGCGCCGGGCAGCACGAACCGGGCATCCTCATTGCCGCCCTCGCCCGCGCCGAGCTTCTCCTGCCACCCAGTATACCACTGGTGCATGGTGTCCATCTGCCGCTCAAACTCCGCGACAGCATCTTCACCCAGCGCCTCGATTTTCGGCGGAACGATGTAGCCGAAGCCCTTCTCGTAGCTGACGTAGCGCTGGCTCTGCACCGAGAAGCTGGCGAGCCGGTGGCGGGTAATCTGTGCCAGCAGGACACGCGAAACGCCCTCCATCGCAAAGGTGAAGCTGGCATGTTCCAGCACGGATTCATGCCCCATCGACAAAATCCGGCTGACGAACTCGCTCTGGTCGTCACGGCTGACGCGCTGCTGCAAGCTGTCCACCGTCGCGCGGGAGTAGCACAGCCGAGCGCCGAGCGCCACGACCTCCTCCGGCGAAAGCGTATGGCGAATCAGGGCAACTTTCATGGTTGAGCGGGGCATGATGCAACCTCCTGACTTTTTCGGAACAATTCAAGCAACCGTGCCTCCTGCCCAGTCAGGTACAGATACCCGACGAGGGCTTCCAGCGCCGTTGCTGCCTGATAGTCCATGGCGGTCTGATTTCGAGGCGCAGCGTGGTGCGCGTGGGTATTGCGCCCGCGGCGGACAATGGCGTTCTCTTCCTCGGTCAGCGCTCCCTCGATGCGTGTCAAAGCCTCCGCCTGTGCGTGTGCATTGACGACCGTGACCGCCGCCTGATGGCAGTGATGCAGATTATACCCCCGGTACAGCAGGCGCGACCGGGTCAGCAAATCATAGACCGTATCCCCGATATACGCCAGCTGGAGTGGATTCAGGCGGCGTGCATCATCTTTGGTCATCGGCGCTTCTTCGCGCAGGGTCAAAGGCATTTCCTCCTTCATATGCCCGAAAAAGACAGGCATACCGAATGAAGCGTCCTTTACAGACACAACCAGTGTATTATACCATATTTTCGCCCTGTCCGACAAGGGTTTTCCGCACCTTTGGGGAAGAAAATTTGTCGTGCGTGCCGTTTTCCGGACACAAAAATACCGAACCGCGATTGCGATTCGGTATGTGGTACACCATTAGGGACTCGAACCCTAGACACCCTGATTAAGAGTCAGGTGCTCTACCAACTGAGCTAATGGTGCATAGACCCTGCAAGCAGGGTCATAAGCGTACACCATTAGGGACTCGAACCCTAGACACCCTGATTAAGAGTCAGGTGCTCTACCAACTGAGCTAATGGTGCACATCTGCGAAGCATCCGTCTGCCTTATGAGCGGCGTTTGCATCAGCAGATAATATTATAGCGCGATTCAGCGATTTGTCAAGAGGGGAAATCACTTTTTTTCGAGAAAAATCAGCTTTTCTGCGCATTTTCATGTATCCACGGGGCATTTCGCCCGTCCAGACCCGCCAGAATGCCGCTTCCGAAGGCAAACATCAGGTTGAAGCCGCCGCAGTCGCCGTCCACATCCAGCACCTCGCCCGCCGCGTACAGTCCCGGCAGGCGGCGATTTTGCAATGTCGCCGGGTCAAAATCCGCGACCGCCGCCCCGCCCGATGCAACCTGTGCACTCTCGAAGCCCTTCACGCCGCGAATCGGCAGCAGCCACGCATCCGCCGTTTTCGTCAAGCGCTCCGCCATGTCCGCTGTCATCTGCCCGCACAGGCTGCTTTCGGTTACGCGCCAATCCGCCTGACGCATCAACGCCGCCGACAATCGCGGCACGCACAGCCCCGTCAGCATCTCCGCCATCGGGCGCTGCGCCCAGTTTTTCCGGCGGTGGTGCAGTTCCCGGCGGAAATCGCCCGCATCCGCAAAGCCCATGCCCTTCACCAGAGACACGCGAAGCATCCGCCCGTCCTTTGCATACCGTGCGCACTGCATCACGCACACGCCGCTGACGCCGTAATCCGCGAACAGCAGCTCGCCATCCTCCTCGTGCAGGACGCTTTTCCGGTCGATAACCGCCACCTGCGCCTTGACGCGGATGCCGCTCAGCCCCTTGATTGGCGTGCTATCTGTGATGATTTGCGTCAGCGCGGACGCGAAGGGCGTCGCGGGGCAGCCGAGATTCGTCAGCAGACGCAGGGCGCTGCCATCGCTGCCGAGCTTGGGCTGGGCGCATCCGCCGCCGCTGATGATAACGCGGTTCGCCCGAAATTGCTGCCCGTCCGCCGAGAGCGCCGTCCAGCCATCATTTTCGCGGTGCAGTGCCGTGATGGATACGCCCGTCACCACCCGCACATGCAAGGCGGTCAATTGCAGGCGGAGCGCATCCAGCACACTTGAAGCCTGCGAACTGACGGGGTACACGCGCCCTGCCTCTTCCTGCCGAAGCCGCAGTCCAAGATGCTCCCAGAAGGCTTTCTGTGCCTCTGCGCCGCAGTGAGACAGCACATCCGCCGCGAACGCCGCATTTCCCGGATAGCGCGGCGCACCCGTGTTCATCAGGTTGCAGCGGCCGTTGCCCGTCGCGAGGATTTTTTTGCCAACGCGATCCATTTTTTCCGCCACCGTGACCGTATCGCCGCATTCCGCCGCCGCAATCGCCGCCGCCAATCCCGCCGCACCGCCGCCGATGACCAAAACGCTTCCCATAATCTGTGTTTCCTCCGCTTCTTTCCTGTATGCCGCGCTGCCTGATGACATAGGCTATCCGTGTCATAGGAGGCGATAACTTTGACGCAGCAAGGCAAAAAGGCCACTTGGCGCTCACTCGTCGCGCTGGAAGCCGCCACGCTTGGCGCAGGGGCGCTCGTCGGCTACATCACCCGCGACGGCATGGACTTCTTCCACGCTCTGAACAAACCCGGCTTTGCGCCGCCGGGCTGGCTCTTCCCCATCGTTTGGAGTATCCTCTATGCGTTGATGGCGTACTGCATGTGGCTCGTCCTGCGCGCGCAGGGGCGCGACCGTTTTCTGCTGCTGGGGCTGTATATCGCCCAGTTAGCCGTCAACCTGATGTGGCCCGTGCTGTTCTTTATCCTGAAAGCGCTTGGGCTTTCCTTCTTTTGGCTGATTCTGCTGTTCTGCCTGATTTTCATCATGGCGGTGCAGTTCGGGCAGCAGAAGCCCCTTGCCGGATGGCTGCTCGTGCCGTACCTGCTGTGGGTGACGTTCGCGGGCGTGCTGAATTTCGCCGTCGCCCGCATGAACCCCTGATGCACGCTCCATGGCGTAAATCTTCCGCAGCGGCGCGGTCAGTGTGCCGTCCGGCTCGTAAATCATCAGCGGCGGTTCAGGGTGCAGCATCGGGCGCGCATCCTTGAGCGCCTCAATCATCACCAGATTCGCCGCCTTCTGCGCCGAGGGATAAATCAGCTGGAACCGCTTCGGCGCAAGTCCGGCTTTCTCCATGTCCTTCATCACTTCCAGCATCCGCGCCGCCGGATAGATGACCGCCATCCGCCCCTTGCCGCGCAGCAGATGATACGCCATCTTGAACCACGCCGTCAGCCCGCTTTTCTGCTGATGGCGCGCCAAGGACAGCGTTTGCGCCGGATTCGGCAGTGTCGTGCCATGATGCCCATACGGCGGATTGCACACAATTACGTCGATGCTGCCGGGCGCAAGCACCTCGTCGGCACTCTCCACCGGCAGGGCGTGGATGCGGATGATATGTTCCAGCCCGTTGAGCCGCACGCTCCGCCGCGCCATATCCGCCATATCCGGCTGAATTTCAAACGCATCGACGCTTTTCGCGCGCCCCATGCCTGCCAGCAGCAGCGGCAGGATACCCGTCCCCGTGCCAAAATCAGCACAGCGGTCGCGGCTTTCCGCCCGCACGAAGCTCGACAGCAGCACGGCATCCATGCCGAAGCGGAAACCCTGCTCCTTTTGCAGGATGCGCAGCCCCGCCTGCTGCAATTCGTCCACCCGTTCGCCGGGCAGGATGGTCAGTTTTCCGGCGCAATCAGCGTCAATCGGCTTGTCAGACAATAGCCTTCCTCCCCTTCTTCTGTCCGCACACGACACCAGATTTCGCCCTTTTCCAGCACGGTCAGCACCAAATCCGCTTCGACTTTCGCCGTTTCGGGCGCATCGGCGCTGCACCACTGGTAGAGCGTTTCTGCTTGGCGGATGCTCGCTGTCCACCCAGTCACTTTTTCCAGCGTCACGTCCAGAATCGGCGTATCGCTGATGACGACCGCACCGGGCGCGCTGTCGCTCAAATACTGCGACGCGCAGTAGCCCTCTTTGCCGCCGTAGCGGATGTAACTCCAGCCGTTTTCCTGCGAAATGAATGTCACCAGTGCGCCGCGCGGAAGCCACTGCACAATCGATGCGCCCGCATTGGGCGACTGCCGCATCGCCAGCGAATCCGACTTTGTGCTGACGTATTTCTGCCCCAGCGGCGCGTCCGGCTGCTCGCAGGAGAGTGCGTCCGCCGTGAAATAGCCCGTCATCTGCCCGACCGCGGCATAGCACCAATTGCCGCTCTGTGCAAGCACCGTCACCTGCGTTCCGCGCGGGATTGTCGCCAGGACTGCCGCATCCGCAGCCATCGTCTGGCGAAGCAGCGCATTGTCCGCACTCACCCACGCAACATAACCACCGATATCTGCGTCATCCTCCACCTTCGCGGGCGGTTCGGACGCAGCTGGGACAGGCGTTGGCGCTTCGCTTGGTTCGGGGGATGCCATCGGTTCGGGCGTTGCGCCCGGTGTGGGCGTCCCACTCGGTGTGGGCGTCCCACTCGGCACATCAAAGCGCAGGTACTGCGTCATGACGTACCCGGTCAGGCTGCCCCAGCGAACAGCACACCACGTTTCGCCGTATGCCGTGACGATGATGCTCGTTCCCTTCGGAATTTCCGCCAGCACGGGGTATTCTGTGCCCGCACCCTGCCGGAGGTTGAGCGTCGAGGCGGTGGAATTGACAATCGCGGTCTGTTCGCCGCTTGTCGTCGGCACAGGCGTCAATTCGATGCCGACGGCGCTGAAATCAAGGCTGCTTGCCAGCACATAGCCGTCAATGCCGCCTGCCGTCACGCGGCACCAGCTGCCGTCGCTGCTCTGCACGGCAATTTGAACGCCATGCGGCAGGTTCATCAGCACCACCGCAGCAGTGGACGGGGTCGCCCGAAGCGCTGTCGCCGTCCTGACCATCGCAGAACGCCCGGTCTGGCTCGTTTTGCCCGGATAAGTATCGCTGAACGTGAGATACTCCGCCGCGCAGTAGCCTGTTTTCGCGCCATACTGTATGCTCGCCCAGCCGTTCTCCACCGCGAACACGCACAGCACCGCGCCGCCGGGGATGGTGGACTGCACCGCCGCGTCGTAGCTGCCGGACGCGCGCAGATTCAGTGAATTCGTGCCTGTCACGGTCGCCCAGCGGGTGATTGGCGTCGGGTTTTCGTCGCTCTGCGTCGGCTGCGTGCCGGTGAACGTCAGGTTTTCCGTGCGGACGTAGCCGACAATCCGCCCGAAGCGGATGAGCGTCCAATTATCGCCCTTTGCCAGTACAGTCACGGCTGTTCCGGCGGGCAGCGTCGTCAACAGTGTGCCGTTGTCTGAGGCGGTCAGGCGCACGTTCAGCACGTCCTCCACATTCACCAGCGTCACCATGGCTTGATTAGGCGCGGCGGGCGAAATCGTCGCGGGGGCTTCAGTCGCCATCACGGGCGCGTCGCCCACGGGCGGCAGAATCGTATGCGTGAAGGTGTACTGCATCCGCACGCAGTTCTCGTAGTAGAAGCCGAGAATCTGGTCGTATGTATATCCTAAATTCGCCATCTGCTGCGCCCCGCGCTGGCTCATGCCGATGCCGTGTCCGTAGCGCCTGACGGTCAGAACAAACGTCTCCCCATCTGCCTTGACCGACCAGAGTTCGTTTTTCGTCGTGTTAATGGACAGATTGAGTGCGCTTTCCAGCTCGCTGAAAATGTCGAACGTCAGCGTCAGGCGGCGCGTTTCGCCATCCACAAGCGCCGTCACGTCAAAATCCAGCTTCGTATATAAGCGGCTGGGTGCGGCATACTTCGGCGTGTGCGGCGTAACGGCCTCGATGCGCAGAATCGTCGCATTCGGCGCTTTCGCCTGCAACAGGCGCGTCAGGCTTTGATTCTGGCTCGCGTGGGAAAATGCAGCGTAAATCGTCATCTTGCGTGTGCTGCTGTACGGGTTCATGCGGTCGAACGGGTCGTCCTTAACCGTCAGGTAATTCACGCCGGATGAGCCCCACGCGTTGCGGGCGGATTCGGTCTGCCCACCGTTGGACGCGGTGTAGTACGTCCCGGTCAGCTTGCCGTCGTTCATGGCGACAATGCCGCGCGTTGCGTCCACCGCCTCCGCCGCCCGGTCGCGCTCCGCCGGACTGCCGTTGTACACCTGGTCAGCGGTCGTGTCCACGACGTCGTAGACCTTCGATGCGTTCGCATTCATGGCGCGCACGGTGTACGTCCGCGCCGCAACTGCCTGTGCTTTCAATGCTTCCAGCGCCGATGATGACCCCATTTCATACGGCACGACGCCATAGAGGTACGATTCGATGTACACATTCGCCACGACATAGAGCCGATACGTCCCGCTTTCCAGCTTCGACACAAGGTGCAGGTCACCGGGGTAGACATTCTGCGGTCTTCTTGCCTGTGCAATGCGGAATCCGCCGTCCGTCTGCCGCCGCCTGAGCGCCATCTCCCGCCCCATGCTGACCGTCTCGCCGCCCCGCGTCAAGCGGATTTCGCCCGTCGCGCTGCTGTGGCTGATGCTGATTTGCTCGCCATTCGCCAGCGCCATCGTCTGCCCGCCGCTGACCGCCATTGCGCCGACTGCCGTCACTGTGAGCGACGCGGGATTGCTGCCAATGGACAGCAGGCGCACACGCACCATGCCGTTGCGTGCGGCAGTGCTCCGCTCCAGCGGCGCGGAGTGCACGGCAACATCCGCTGTATCCTCGGCGAGCGCAGCGGGTAAGCCGGACGTTCCGGGTACAGCCGACAAAATCAGGAAAAGCATCAGAAGCAGGCACAGCGCCCGCTGGTATCGGAATTGCACGGGAAAATCCTCCTTGTGGTGGTACTTCTCCTCCATTGTAGCAGAAAGCGCCCGGCGTGTCATGCAGATTGTAACAAATCGCGCTGGAAATTTCCGTCATGCACAAAAAGGCAGGCGCTCCGACCTGTTGGGTTCAGGTCAGAACGCCTGTCGGATGATGCGGATTATTCCTGCGTTTCCGCTTTCTTCGCGCGCGGCTTGCGGGCGGGTTTGTCTGCCTTTGCCGCTTCCTTCGCCGCCTTGTCCGCCTCGATTTCCGCCTTCGTGCGGCGCTTGCGGGCGGGCTTCGCGGGGGCTTCCGCGGTCACTTCCGCCGCAGCGGCTTTTGCCGCCTTGTCCGCTTCAATTTCCGCCTTTGTGCGGCGCTTGCGGGCAGGCTTTGCGGGCGCTTCGGCGGCTTTCGCGGCTTCCTTGGCTGCCTTCTCCGCTTCCTTCGCCGCCTTGTCCGCCGCAATCTGCTCCTTCGTGCGGCGGACGCGCTTGGGCTTCACGGGTTCTTCCTTCTCATACGGATACGGAACGACCACTGGGTTCGCCTCCGCGTCGTCATCAGAAGACGCCTTCTCCTGATTCGATGCGGAGTCATGGTCGAAACGCCCACTCACCAAGCCTTCGTACAGTTCCATATATTTCTTGGAGGAGTTCGTCCAGCTGTAATCGCCAGTCATGCCGCGCTGCTGGAGCGTGTGCCACACGTCCTTGTGGTTCTCGTAGTAATCGATGGCGCGGTTGATGACATTGAGCATGTCATTGGCGTTGTAGTTGAAGAACGTGAAGCCATTGCCGTCGCCGGTGTACTCGTTGTAGGACAGCACCGTGTCGCGCAGACCGCCCGTTTCGCGGACAATCGGCACTGTGCCGTAGCGCAGGGCAATCAGCTGGCTCAAGCCGCACGGCTCGAACTGGCTGGGCATAAGGAACATGTCGCAGCCCGCGTAGATTTGATGCGCCAGTGCGTGGTCCATCGCAAACCGCGCCGCGACCTTGCCCTTGAACTCGCCCTCTGCCCACGAGAACAGATTGACATAGCGGCTCTCGCCCATGCCCAGCACAACCAGCTGCACATTCTCGCTCATCAGGTCGCCGATGATGTAGTCCACAAGGTCAAGCCCCTTCTGGCTGCTCAGGCGGCCGACCATGCCGATAATCGGCACATTCGGGTCAACGGTCAGACCGAGCTTTTCCTGCAATTCCGCCTTGCACTTTGCCTTGCCGGACAGGTCATCCGCGGTATATTCCGCCGGAATGCGCGCGTCCGTTGCGGGATTGTAGTCCGCCATGTCGATGCCATTGAGCACGCCGAACACTTCGTGCTTGCGCGCGCGGAGCAGACCATCCAGCCGCTCGCCGTAGTACGCCGTCTGAATTTCCTCGGCATAAGACGGGCTAACGGTGGTGATGATGTCGGAATACACCAGCGCAGCCTTCATGAAGTTCGCGCAGCCGTAGCATTCCAGCTTGTCGTCCGTCCACAGGCTGTCGCCCAGACCCAGCACGTCCTGCACTTCGCGGATGCCGAACACGCCCTGATACTGCAGGTTGTGGATGGTGAACATGGTCTTGATGTTTGCGAAGAACGGCAGGTGGGCATACTGAATTTTCAGCAGTGCGGGCACCATGCCGGACTGCCAGTCATGCGCATGAATCACGTCGGGCTGGAAGTCCAGCAGCGGCAGGGCGTTCAGCGCCGCGCGGCAGAAGAAACCAAAGCGTTCGTACTCGTCGCCGCCCATGCCGTAGATATACGGACGGCCAAAATAGAACTTGTTGTCCACAAAGTAGAACTTCACGCCGTCCTTTTCCAGCAGTTCAATGCCGCAGTACTGACGGCGCCAGCCCAGCGCGACCTCAAAGTCGGTCACATGGGTCATCTGGTCAACATACTGCTTCGGCACCGCCGCATACAGGGGCAGCATCACGCGCACGTCGTGACCCTGCTTCGCCAGAACAGGCGCCAGCGCGCCGACAACATCCGCCAGACCGCCGGTCTTGATAAACGGGACGCACTCGCTCGCCGTAAAGAGAATCTTCATCGTTTCTATCCTCCATCAGAAATATTTCCTGCCGGGGGCAAGGGAAAAAATTACGGGAAATAACAAACCGCACCAATAGTATAGCACATATTGGCGCGGTTTGCAAATCCGAACCGCGTCAGTGATTCAGGCGATTCGTTTGTTAGATGACAACATTCTTCGCGATAACAATCGGGTATGCCGCCGGGCCGATGAGCCGCGCGCTGCGCTTGATGACCGTCTGCTTGTCCAGAATGCAGTTTTCGATGGAAGCGTCGTTGTGCACCTGACCATCCTGCATGATGATGCAGTTCTTCACATGCGCACCGGGGGCAATGCGCACGCCGCGCGCCAGCACAGAGTTCTCCACCGTGCCTTCGATGATGCAGCCATCCGCCACCAGCGAGTTGACGACGGTCACATTGTCGCCATAGCGGGCGGGCATCTCGTCGCGAACCTTGGTGTACACAGGCAGCTCCGCCGTGAACAGGCGATGGCGAATCTGGGTATCCAGCATATCCATATTGAACTTGAAGTAGCTCTGCACGGAGTCCATGCGCCAGCACAGACCAGTGTACGCCCACGCATTCACGCGCGCCGTGCCTTCCGTCACCAGACGGAGCAGCACATCACGGTTGAAGTCATGATAGCCGTGCGCCACGCCCTTGTCCACCAACGTGCGCAGCAGCTCACGCTTCATCACGACGACCTCCATGCTCGTCAGCGGCAGGTTCGGATGCGTCGGATCAACTTCCATGTCCGTCACCATGCCGCTTTCATCCACCGCCAGATAGCAGCCCAGCTCATCGCGCTGCATGTTCGGATCAGCGGTGTACATGATGGTGATATCCGCACCGCTGTTCTGATGATACGCCACAAACTCCGCGATATTCGCGTTGTAGATGATGGTGGAGTTGCTCAGCACCAGATATTCCTGCTTGGAGCGGGAGAGATAGTTGGTGTTGGAGCGCAGCGCATCCAGCATACCAGAGTACACGCCAACATTCTCGCGCGTCAGGAACGGCGGCAGCACCTTGAGGCCGTCATTCTTCCCGTGAAGATCCCACTCCTTGCCGGATCCGATGTGATCCATCAGGGAGTGATAATTCTTCTGCATGATGACGCCGACGTTCTTGATGCCGCCGTTGACCATCGAGGACAGCAGGAAGTCAATGACGCGGTAGCGGCCGCCCACAGGCAGCGCCGCGATGGCGCGGGTCAGGGTCAGCTCGCGCAGCTTGGCGTCATTTTCGCCGGTGTAGATAACACCCATTACGTTTTTCATTTTCTTACATCCTTTCCGCTGCTGTGATTATCAGAATTTGGTGTTTTCGTCCACCTGCTGACCCGCGGTCACGCTGACACCGGCGGGAAGGGTGACGCCCTGACCGACGACGGCGATATTGCCCGTCTCTTCGCCGACCATGCAGCCCGCACCAATCACGGCGTTCTCCGCCACAATCGCCCGGCGGACAACCGCACCGCGCTTGATGACCGCATAGGGCATGACAACCGAGTCAATGACGCTTGCGCCTTCTTCAATGGTCACGCCTGCAAAAATCACGGAGTGCTGCACAGAGCCGTAGACTTCCGAGCCTTCCGTAACCAGCGAATCGCTCACGACAGCGCCCTTGGCGATGTAGTGCGGCGCAAGGCCCGGATTCTTGGCATAGATGCGCCACTTCTTGTCGTGCAGGTCAATCGGCATGGGCACGCTGAGCAAGTCCATGTTCGCTTCCCACAGGGACTCAATCGTGCCAACGTCCTTCCAGTAGCCCTCGAAGTTGTATGCCACCATGACCTGCTTGTCGTTCAGCATCGCGGGGATGATGTTCTTGCCGAAGTCATTGGCGGATGTCTTGTCTGCCTCGTCCGCGGTCAGGTACGCGCGGAGCTTCGCCCACGAGAAGATGTAAATGCCCATGGACGCCTTGTTGGACTTGGGCTGCTTGGGCTTTTCTTCAAATTCAACAATGTTGTCGTCCGCGTCTGTATTCATGATGCCGAAGCGGCTCGCTTCTTCCCACGGCACAGGGCGCACAGCAATCGTCGCATCCGCGCCTTTGCGGATGTGGTACTGCAGCATGGCATTGTAGTCCATCTTATAAATATGGTCGCCGGAGAGAATCAGGACGTAATCCGGGTCATACTGCTCGATAAACGCCATGTTCTGATAGATGGCGTTTGCCGTGCCGCGATACCAGTCGCCCGTCTTGCCCGTCTGATAGGGCGGCAGGACGAACACGCCGCCGGTGGACAAGTCCAAATCCCACGGTGCGCCGGAGCCAATATAGGAATTCAGTTCCAGCGGCATATACTGCGTCAGCACGCCCACGGTGTCAATGCCGCTGTTGGTGCAGTTGGACAGCGGGAAGTCAATGATGCGGTACTTGCCGCCGTAGGGAACAGCCGGCTTTGCCACCTTCTTAGTCAGGACACCCAGACGGCTGCCCTGTCCGCCTGCCAGCAGCATGGCAACACAGGTCTTCTTTTTCATGATGAGAACACGCTCCTTCATCCTTGTTTCTTGCGAAGCGCACCGACCGTGCAGGATTCGCGCCGCCCTCGGTGCATCAGGTGGCACGGTGATGTATGTGAAACAGCGCTTTCGCTCCTCCCCTGATTGCGGCGAGCGCCGATTCAGCCGATGGAAATGGAATTGGCTTTGCCGGCGGACTTTTCCGGCAGGGGCTGCGGTTTCTTTGTCGTTTGGGATGCTTTTTTTGGCGGCACATCCGCAATTTCCGGGATAACGCGCGCCTTCTTCGCCTTCTCCGGCAACGGGTCGCGCTGATAGGTGAAGTACACCGTCGCGAGCGGCGGCACGCAGATATCGCAGCTGTATTGGAAATCCTGCAGCTGCTCTTCTTCCGTGCGAATCGCCCAGTTGTTGTACTGATTCGAGCCGCCGTATTCCTTGCGGTCGGTGTTAAAGCACTCCGTCAGCGTACCCATCTGCGGCAGCCCGATGCGGTACTGCGGATGGAACACGGGCGTGAAGTTCGTCACGCACAGGATCGAGTTGCCCCGCTTATCCGTGCGCAGGAACGCAACGATGGAGTTATCGCTGTCGTTCGCCTGAATCCACTGGAAGCCGTCCCAGCTGTCATCAATCTGGTAGAGCGCGGGCGTCGTGCGGTAGATTTCGTTCAGGCGCTTGCAGCACTGCTGCACCTGCGGATGATTCTCGTACAGCAGCAAGAACCAGTCCAGCTGGTCGTCATACTTCCACTCGATGAAGTGCCCAAACTCGCCGCCCATGAACAGCAGCTTCTTGCCCGGATGCGCCATCGTGTAGCCATACAGTGCGCGAAGTCCCGCGAACTTCTTCCACAAGTCGCCCGGCTGCTTGTCCAGCATCGAGTGCTTGCCGTGCACCACCTCGTCGTGGCTAAACGGCAGGATGTAGTTCTCCGAGAAAGCGTACATCAGTGAGAACGTCAGCTTGTCGTGGTGATACTTGCGGTAGACCGGGTCGAGCTTGATATACGCCAGCATATCATTCATCCAGCCCATGTTCCACTTGAACCCGAAGCCCAGCCCGCCCAGATAAATCGGGCGCGTTACCATCGGATAGGCGCTGGATTCCTCCGCCACCATCATCACACCGGGAAAATCACGGTAGACGGTTTCATTCATCCGCCGCAGGAAAGCAATGGCATCGAGATTCTCGTGTCCGCCGTACTTGTTGGGCAGCCATTGCCCTGGCTCACGGCAGAAGTCGTACATCAGCATAGACGTGACCGCATCCACGCGCAGCCCATCGGCGTGATACCATTCCAGCCAGAAGCAGGCGTTGGAGAGCATGAACGAGTTGACCTCGCCGCGCGCATAGTCGAACATGTGCGTCCCCCACTGTGGCATATCGCCGCGCCGGGGATCGGGATGCTCATAGCAGGGCGTACCGTCAAAGCGGCGCAGTCCCATTGCGTCACGCGGGAAATGCGCGGGAACCCAGTCCAGTAGCACGCCGATGCCCGCCTGATGCAGCGCGTCAATGAGCGCCATCAGCTCCTTCGGTTCGCCGAAGCGCGCCGTCGCCGCATAGTAGCCGGACACCTGATAGCCCCACGACATATCCAGCGGATGCTCCATCACCGGCATGAACTCCACATGCGTGTAGCCCATTTCTTTCAGGTACGGCACGAGCTGTTCGGCAATCTCCGTGTACGTCAGGAACGTACCATCCTTGTGCCGCCGCCACGAGCCAAGGTGCATCTCGTAGATGTTCACTGGACTGTGGTACGGGTCGTAGGACTTGCGCGCCTCCATCCAGTCCGCGTCGCCCCAGCGGTAGCCGCTCAGGTCGTAAATACGGCTGGCAGTGTCGGGGCGCATCTGCATGGCGAACCCATAGGGGTCAGCCTTGTCCTGCCACGTCCCGTCCTGCGCCTGAATGCAATATTTGTAGGTTGTCAGTTTCTTTGCAGCGTCGGGATAATCATAGCGTTTCGGGTCGCTCTTCACGTCGAAGGTTCTCGCGGGCAGCCGCACTTCCCATGTACCGTCGTAGACCTTCTGCATGGGCGTTTTTTCCCTGTCCCACTGGTTGAATTCGCCAATGAGAGAAACCGCCCGCGCGTTCGGCGCCCAGACAGCGAAATGCCACATTTCCTGTCCGTCCTGCGTCACCGGGTGCGCGCCGAGCATCTCATAGGCTCTGCGGTTCGTTCCCTGATGGAACTGGTCCCGCACCGCGGCGGTCGGGCCGTTGTAGCGCATAGTTACACCTGCCTTTGCTTGCGTTGCGTTCCTCCGCCTGCAATCACGGAGAGCCGCGTTTGCGTTCTTCACTCTTTTCACTTACTATTGAATCACTTTTATGCATTTTCGTCAAGTCATATTCAGCATTTTCTCCTGCATTTTTTGTGATTTTCGGAAAGTGCGTTCATTTTGACCGTAGACGATGCGGTAAGTATTTCGCCATTGCCGACATAAATTCCTGCTCATGCACGAAATTTTCCGTGCATAAACTGGTTTTGCGCCGTCGGAGCGAAAACTGTTTCCCCCGTGCGGCGATTTGTGCAATCCGAACATTTCCCGAAATTTCTGCGAAAAGGTTGTGTGCCCATGAAACAAAAACAGCTGTTGTCGTTTCTTGTGTGTATCCTGATGCTGTCTTCCTGTGCCGCGCCGACCGATTCCACGTTTGACAGCGGCTTAACACTCCGGGTCTACTTCGCCGATGCGGAGGAAATCCGCCTGCTGCCGCTGGAAGACTACGTTTTCGGCGCATTGGCGGCAGAGATGCCCGCGAATTACGCGCCGGAAGCGCTCAAATGTCAAGCCATTGCCGCCCGTACGCGTGCCGTCGCGCAGAGCCGCGCGTTCGGCGGAAACGGGTGCGTCCGCCACCCGGACTGCGATATCTGCACGGACAGCGCGTGCTGTCAGGCGTACCAGACGGATGCGCAGCTGCAAGCCCGCTGGGGCAGCGAGTACGTCGTCCTCCGCGCGCGCATTGACCGCGCGGTCCGCGCAACAGACGGCTTGCTGCTCACCAGCGGCGGCTTGCCCATCGAAGTGCTGTACCACGCCTGTTCCGGCGGAAAGACTGAAGATGCCGCCGCCGTGTTCGCATCCGCCAAGCCGTATCTGGTCAGCGTAGACAGTCCCGGCGAAGAGGGGTATGCCGGATTCCGCGCCGACACGTCCTTCACCTGCGAGGAAGCGGCAGATCTGCTCCTGCGCGCTTTTCCCGGCTGCGGCGTGACAGCGGACACGCTGCCCAGCGCGATTCGTCTGCAATCCACGACCGCTTCCGGGCGCGTCGCGACGCTGCTGGTCGGCAGTCAAACTGTCCGCGGCGCTGATTTCCGCAAAGCGCTCTCCTTGCGAAGCACCTATTTTACTTGGGAGGCGGATGGCGACCGCATCGTTTTCCACACCGTCGGATACGGGCACGGCGTCGGCTTGTCGCAGGCAGGCGCACAGGCGATGGCGGCGGGCGGCGCGGATTTCGCGGAAATTTTGGCGCACTACTACCCCGGCACACAGCTGACGCGGATGGATAAAACAGGTTTTTCCGGCTCATAATAGGAGAAAACGCCCTACACGGCATGGTTGAGGTGATTTTCTCATGGCTGACCGTCATTTTCGTTCACTTTTCCACGCGCTGCATCTACGCCGGGAGCAGTGGACTTTTCTGCTGATGGCGCTGTTGTGCGTCTCGGTGATTGTCGGCACGGCGCTGTGGACGCGGCAGGCGGAATTTGCGCGCGTCACCCCGCCTGTCTCCGGCGACATATCCGCTGCGCAGCTGCTTCAGCAGTCGCTTGACAGTGCGCAGACCGCCACGCCCGCGCCGACAGTCTCCCCCACCGTCCGCAGCGTTACCACGCCGCTCGAAAGCATGACGCTGCTGCGTCCCTTCGACAACACACGGATGCGGCAAAGCAGCGCCACGGGCTTGTGGGCGCTGCACGATGCGGCGGATTACGCCGGGGCGGAGGGCGCGAAAGTCAGCGCCATGGCGGACGGAACCGTCATCAATTGCGCGGACAGCGGCGTTTTCGGCGCGTACGCGGAAATCGACCACGGCGGCGTCCTCGTGCGCTATGCGAACCTGTCGATGCTCTACGCGATTCGCGCGGGCGATCCGGTTCGCGCTGGGCAGACGATTGGCTTCATCGGGCGCACGATGCCGGAGGAATGTGACCTGCCTGCACACCTGCACCTGCGGATTGTCGTCGGCAATACGGCGGTTGACCCCGAAAAAGTGCTGCAAAACGGCATTTTTCCTGACCCGTAAAAAAAGACGCACATGGGTGTTGCATTTTCATCGAAATCGGCGTATAATACAGCAGGTTGAACTTGTATTATAACGTCTTATTCGACTTGGAAGGAGCGATTCCCTATGTGCGGCATCGTTGGCTATATTGGCGCGCAGCAGGCGCAGGACATTTTATTGGACGGACTTTCCCGGCTGGAGTACCGCGGTTATGACAGCGCGGGCATTGCGGTCATGGACGGCGGCATCATCCGGCTGAGCAAGGCGAAGGGACGGCTGGCGAACCTTGCCGCGCGGGTGGCATCAAATCCCCTGCCCGGCACCATCGGCATCGGTCACACGCGCTGGGCAACCCACGGCGAACCAAACGACATCAACGCCCATCCGCACACGGACATGAAGGGGCATATCGCCGTCGTCCACAACGGCATCATCGAGAACTACGAGGAGCTGCGCGCTCAGCTGAAGGCGAAGGGCTGCGTGTTCGTATCCGAAACGGACACGGAGGTAATCGCCCATCTGCTGCATACGCTTTACGACGGCGACATGCTCTCGACCATTCTGCGCGCGCAGACAATGCTCGAAGGCAGCTACGCATTGTGCGTTCTGAACGCCGAAGCGCCGGATACGCTCTACTGCACGCGCAAGGATTCCCCGCTTGTCGTCGGGCTGTCCGACGGCGCACAGTACGTCGGCAGCGACATTCCAGCGCTGATTCGCCACACGCGGACGGTGGAGCTGCTCGATGAACGCGAAGTCGCCGTGCTGACCCGGAGCGGTGTACGCGTGTACGACCATTTCGGCAACGAACGTGCGCTCAAGCCCATTCACGTTGATTGGGACGTGGAAGCGGCGGAAAAAGGCGGCTATGCGCACTTCATGCTCAAGGAGATTCACGAAGAGCCCGCCGCGCTGAAAAAGACGTTTTCCGCCCATGTGGACGCAGAAAGAATGGCGATTCGCCCCGGTGCGTTCCCGATTTCGGCGGAAGAAGCGAATTCCCTGCGCACGCTGACGATTGTCGCCTGCGGCACAGCGTACCACGCGGGTGTCGTCGGCAAGTATGTAATCGAGAAACTGGCGCGGCTGCCCGTGGTGGTGGATGTAGCATCCGAGTTCCGCTATCGCAACCCGATTCTGGGCGCAGGCGACTGCTTCCTTGCCATTTCGCAGAGCGGCGAAACGGCGGACACGCTGGCCGCCATGCGCGAGGCGGAGCGGCTGGGCGCAAAAGTGATGGCGCTAACAAACGTCGTCGGTTCGTCGATTGCCCGCACCGCTGGGGATTGCGTCATGTACACCTACGCGGGGCCGGAAATCGCCGTCGCGAGCACGAAGGCGTACATCACGCAAGTGGAAATGATGGTGCTGCTGGCGATTGACCTCGGCGTGAAGCGCGGCCACTTGCCGGAGAGCGTAGCATCGGAGCTTCTGCGGCAGATGGCGGACATTCCCGCGCTGGCGGAGCAGGTGATGGCGCTCGAACCCGCGGTGCAGCGCTTCTCCAGCCTGTACCACGACCGTCAGCATGTATTCTACATCGGGCGCGGGCTGGACAACGCGCTGGCAATGGAAGCGTCGCTGAAACTGAAGGAAGTCAGCTACATCATGTCCGAAGCGTATGCGGCGGGGGAACTGAAGCACGGCACAATCGCGCTGATTGAGCAGGGCACGCTGGTCTGCGCGCTGCTGACGCAGGAACAGCTGGCAGATAAAACGCTGTTGAACGTGCGCGAAGTAAAGAGCCGCGGCGCGAAAGTCCTCATCGTCTGCCCGGAAGCCCTGCGCGACCGCGCCGCGAAGGATGCGGACGAACTCTGGGTCATCCCGGACGCTGCGTCGGACTTGCTGCCGCTGCTGGCGATTATCCCCGTGCAGCTGTTCGCCTACTACATGGCGGTCAGCCGCGGCTGCGACGTTGACAAGCCGCGCAATCTGGCAAAATCGGTGACGGTGGAGTGACGCAAGGGCGCTGCCCTTGACCCG
>OCIU01000896.1_pt1 | contig 23008 bp, 16 predicted proteins | sample 1538471 | NCBI WGS metagenome assembly OCIU01 (sample SAMN04571693, study PRJEB22368) | human gut metagenome | biome: human gut; material: stool | host: Homo sapiens | place: Luxembourg | collected 2012-06-01 | reverse complement strand
GGAAATCATCGCCAACGAGAGCCAGGAGCGCATGGGCTTGCTCATCGACGAGAAGCACATCGACCACGTACGTCGCATCGCAGAGCGCGAGCGTGCTCCGCTGTACGTTGTAGGCGAGACAACCGGCGACGCTCACTTCTCGTTCAAGCAGGGCGACGGCGTGAAGCCTTTCGACCTCGACGTGGCTCAGATGTTCGGTCATTCGCCGAAGACTATCATGCGCGACGAGACCGTAGAGCGCCACTATCGCGACGCTGAATATACACACGAAGAGACTTCGGAGAACGGCAAGGACGACGTTCTCGACAAATACGTAAGCCGCGTGCTGCAGCTTGAGGCTGTGGCTTGCAAGGACTGGTTAACAAACAAGGTAGACCGCTCCGTAACTGGCAAAATTGCACGCCAGCAGTGCCAAGGACAGATTCAGTTGCCGCTCTCAGACTGCGGCGTCGTAGCTCTCGACTACCGCGGCAAGAAGGGCATCGCTACAGCTCTCGGACACGCTCCGCAGGCTGGTCTGGCTTCGCCCGAGGCAGGCTCTGTGCTCTCTGTAGCAGAAGCGCTTACAAACATCGTTTGGGCTCCGCTCGCAGACGGTCTGAACAGCCTCTCGCTCTCAGCCAACTGGATGTGGCCATGCCGCTCGCAGAAGGGCGAAGACGCTCGTCTGTACAGCGCCGTTAAGGCTCTCAGCGAGTTCTGCTTGGCTCTGAAGGTGAACGTGCCGACTGGTAAGGACTCGCTGTCGCTCAGCCAGCAGTATCCGAACGGCGAGAAGATCATCTCTCCGGGTACAGTAATCGTAAGCGCAGGCGGTGAGGTATCAGACATCCGCAAGGTTGTTTCGCCGGTACTCGTAAACGACAAGAACTCATCTCTCTACCATATCGACTTCTCGTTCGACGAGCAGCGTCTCGGCGGTAGCGCATTCGCACAGAGCCTCGGCTTCGTAGGCGACGACGTTCCTACCGTAAAGAACCCGGAGTACTTCGCCGACTGCTTCAACGCAGTTCAGGAGATGATAGAGAAGGGCTGGATCATGGCTGGTCACGATATCTCTGCAGGCGGTCTTATCACTACATTGCTCGAAATGTGCTTCGCTAACACAGAAGGCGGTATGCACGTCAACCTCCACAGCCTCGCTGGCAACGACATCATCAAGATGCTGCTTGCAGAGAACCCGGGCGTTGTCGTTCAGGTTTCAGACAAGTACAAGGAGGAGTTCAAGGAGTACATGGAGGAGAACGGCATCGGCTACGCAAAGATTGGCTACCCCACTCCGGCAGAACGCACTATTGTCATCAAGAAGGACGAGTACATACATACATTCGACATCGACACACTGCGCGACACATGGTACAAGACATCGTATCTGCTCGACCGCGACCAGAGCTTCAACGGCTGTGCTGCAAAGCGCCGCGACAACTACAAGAAGCAGCCGGTTGAGATGCAGTTCCACCCGTCGTTCAAGGGCTCGCTCGAGAGCTATGGCATCTCTGCCGACCGCCGCACAGCGTCGGGCATCAAGGCTGCCATCATCCGCGAGAAGGGTACTAACGGCGAACGCGAGATGGCTTACTCGCTCTACCTCGCAGGCTTCGACGTGAAGGACGTTATGATGACCGACCTTATCACCGGCCGCGAGACACTCGAGGACGTGAACATGATCGTCTTCTGCGGTGGCTTCTCTAACTCGGACGTTCTCGGTTCGGCTAAGGGCTGGGCAGGTGCATTCCTCTACAACCCGAAGGCTAAGGAGGCGCTCGACAAGTTCTACGCTCGCAAGGACACTCTCTCGCTCGGTATCTGCAACGGTTGCCAGCTCATGGTTGAGCTCAACCTCATCAACCCCGACCACGAGAAGCGCACACGAATGCTGCACAACGACTCGCACAAGTTCGAGAGCAACTTCCTCGGCGTCGAGATTCCGCAGAACAACAGCGTGATGTTCTCATCGCTCAGCGGCGACAAGCTCGGCATCTGGGTGGCTCACGGCGAAGGCAAGTTCTCACTGCCTGAGTCGGAGGACAAGTACAACGTGGTAGCTCGCTACAACTACGCTGAGTATCCGGGCAACCCGAACGGTTCTGACTACAACGTAGCTGGTATCTGCTCGGCTGACGGACGCCACTTGGCTATGATGCCTCACCTGGAGCGCGCCATCTTCCCGTGGCAGAACGCTTGGTACCCGGCAGACCGTCGTCAGGACGACGTTACTCCGTGGATTGAGGCGTTCGTAAACGCTCGCAAGTGGATTGAGAAGCAGTAAGGATACTCTTCAACTCTATAACGTTTCAACGTTTCGCTACGGCGGGACAAGTAAAAAACTCCCGCAGGATTCTCGAAATTCTGTGGGAGTTTGCTTTAAACGGCGTTACTTCAGAAAAGATAGGCGGCACTCAACAATAAAAACAAGCCAGCTTGGAATTGCAATTCTTATCTTTGCAATTCTTGTATTGTCTTCGATTTGCACTATCTTTGCACATGACATTTTAAACAATAATATGCAGAACTTTTACATATCAGCATTCCGCGTGTTCTTCAAGATAGGACTCTTCACGCTCGGCGGTGGCTACGCCATGATTCCGCAGATAGAGGCTGAGGTGGTAGACAAGCACAAGTGGATGACACGCGAGGAGTTTCTCGACCTTATAGCTGTGGCGCAGTCGTGCCCCGGTGCTTTGGCTGTGAACATGAGCGTGTTCATCGGCTACCGTCTGCGCAAACTTCGCGGTGCTGTCTGCACTACGCTCGGCGTTTCGCTGCCCTCGTTCCTCATAATCCTGCTCATCGCGATGTTCTTCCACAAGTTCCAGGACAACGCCGTGGTTGCATCAGCATTCAACGGCATTCGCCCAGCGGTGGTGGCTCTGATTGCTGCCCCCGTGTTCACACTGGCTAAGTCGGCACGCATCGGCCTCACCAACTGCTGGATTCCCGTTGCAAGCGCATTGCTGATATGGCTCGTAGGCGTAAACCCGATCTACGTGCTCGTTGTAGCAGGAATGTGCGGGTATCTATACGGACTTCTCATCAAACCTACAGAATAACATGATATTTCTCCAACTATTTTTCACGTTCTTCCAGATCGGACTCTTCGGATTCGGTGGCGGATATGGTATGCTGTCGCTGATACAGAACCAGACGGTGTACAACCATGCTTGGCTCACATCGGCTGAGTTCACAAACATCGTGGCTATAAGTCAGATGACGCCCGGTCCGATTGGCATCAACGCAGCCACATACTGCGGCTACACCGCCGTACACAACGCCGGCATGGGCGAATGGCTCTCGATATTGGGCAGCGCTACGGCAACGCTTGCGCTCGTTCTGCCGTCGTTCATACTGATGATTCTCATCTGCCGTGTGTTCATGAAGTATATGAATACGCCTACCGTGCAGAACGTGATGTCGGGTCTGCGCCCCGCCGTGGTGGGCCTCATCGCCGCAGCCGCACTTCTGCTGATGACGCCCGAGAACTTCTCGTCGCCGAAGATCAGTCCGTGGCACTTCTGTGTGAGCATCGCCATCTTCGCTGCCACATTCGTAGGCACAAAGTTCGTAAAAGTAAACCCTATAAGAATGATATGTTGGGCAGCGTTCGCAGGAGTAATGCTACTGTATTGAGAGTTGAGAATTGAGAATTGAGAGTTATGATTACCTTTTTTGTTTATTATTGCTGTTTGGTCCAACCTACTTTATAACTAAGATTGGGACTGTAAACTAAAAGCTTTAAGAACATCTTGTAGATAACAATACATATCATAACTCTCAATTCTCAACTCTCAACTATAAATTAATAAAAAACGTGATGGAGTGCTGCAAACAGCGCTCCATCACGTTTTTTATTAATATTCCGCTTCATTCGCCAGGTGCCACGTTGTGAGATACGAAGCACGGGTGATGTCGGTCAGTTTCGGATAATTGATTGTCTGTGCCTCATCCGACGGGAAGTTGTAGTTGGGCTGTCCGCCGGTGTGATACCACACGATAGGCACCCCCTTCAAATGGAACGACTGCTGGTCGCTGCCCCCGACGGGGTTGTCCCAAGCACGATAGTCGGGGTCGAAACAGAAGTTGTGCTTCGACATATCCGCCTTGAGCCACTCGCCAATCTTCGGATGCGAAGCCGTGAAGAAGTACATCAGATAGCGACTGTCCGTGCCGCTGCCCACCATGTCGAAGTTCAGGTAGCCCTTCACCTTCTGCATATCCTTGTAGGCATCAGTGAAGTAGCGCGAACCGAGCAGTCCGAACTCCTCGCCGTCCCAGAATGCGAACACGATAGTGCGCTCCGGCGTTGCACCACTCGCCACGAAAGCCTTCATAATCTGCAGCACGGCAGCCACACCCGACGCGTTGTCGTCGGCACCGTTGTAAATCTTGTCGCCTTCGATGTCGTTGTACACGCCTTCATGGTCGAGATGCGCACCCACAACAACCATTTCGTCAGTCTTCTTGCCCGGCAGCACCGCGAGCACATTGCTCAGATACATAGTGCGGTGCACCTGCTTTTTTATCTCAGCAACAGAATCTGCCTCAACGAAGTAGCGTACGCCACGCTTCAGCTTCTGCACGGCGCAAGCCTCGAAAGGCTGTTCGTACGAGTCGCTGAGGAAAGGTTTCAAGCCAGCCTGTCGAATCTGTGAGATGATATACTGCTTTGCGATGCGCGAACCCCGCTCGCCTGCACGGCGTCCCTCCAAGAGGTCGTCGGCGAGGAAATAGACATGCGCACGAGCCGCATCTTCGGTGATTGAACGCAAGCCGGCATCACACTGTGCAGCCAGCTGTTTCTCCACTTTCGCCGACTTCTTCTGTGCGGCTTCAATAGTAGTCGCGCCGCTAAGAACGATAGCAGCCGACAACAATAGTTTATTAATCATATTCAAAGTATTATATCGTTAGTCAGTAATAAAGTTTAAACCAATGCAAAAGTAACGAAAAAACATAAGAATACCTCATCAAGAGTGGATAATTTATGGATTATTTGTTGTAACTTTGCACGTAAATAGGAAACATTATTTTAACATAATAACATACACAGAATTATGGCAAAGAAAGCTTTATTGATGATCCTCGACGGATGGGGCATCGGCAAACATGGCAAAGGTGACGTTATCTACAACACACCGACTCCGTATCTCGACTACCTTACAGCAGTGAGTGCACACTCACAGCTCCTCGCATGCGGCGAAGACGTAGGTCTGCCGGAGGGTCAGATGGGTAACTCTGAGGTTGGTCACTTGAATATCGGCGCTGGCCGTATCGTTTACCAGGACCTCGTTAAGATTAACCGTGCTTGCAAGGACGGCTCTATCCTCAAGAACAAGGAGATCGTTAAGGCTTACAGCTACGCTAAGGAGAACGGCAAGAAGCTCCACCTCATGGGCCTCACCTCTACCGGCGGCGTACACTCTTCACTCAACCACCTCTTCAAGTTCATCGAAATCGGCAAGGAGTACGGCTTGAACGACGTATACGTACACTGCTTCATGGACGGCCGCGACACCGACCCGAAGTCGGGCAAGGGCTTCATCGAGCAGGTTCAGGAGTGCTGCGACAAGAACGGTGCGCACATCGCAAGCATCGTAGGCCGCTTCTATGCAATGGACCGCGACAAGCGTTGGGAGCGCGTCAAGGAGGCTTACGACCTGCTCGTTGAGGGCAAGGGCAAGCAGTCTGACGACATGGTGAAGGCAATGCAGGAGAGCTATGACGAGGGCGTAACCGACGAGTTCGTTCTTCCTATCAACAACTCTACCGTTAACGGCAAGATCGAGGAAGGCGACGTTGTAATCTTCATCAACTACCGCAACGACCGTGCTAAGGAGCTTACAGAGGTGCTCACACAGAAGGAGCACGAGGAAGCTGGTATGCACACTATCAAGGGTCTGCAGTACTTCTGCATGACTCCGTACGACGCTTCGTTCACCGGCGTTAACATCCTCTTCCCGAAGGAGAACGTAACAAACACTCTCGGCGAGTATCTCTCTGCTCAGGGCAAGCGTCAGCTCCACACAGCTGAAACTGAAAAGTACGCTCACGTAACATTCTTCTTCAACGGTGGCCGCGAGACTCCGTACGAGGGCGAGGACCGCATCCTTGTTCCGTCGCCGAAGGTTGCTACATACGACCTGAAGCCGGAGATGAGCGCATACGAGGTGAAGGACAAGCTGGTTGGCGCTATCAACACTCAGGAGTACGACTTCATCGTTGTTAACTTCGCTAACGGCGACATGGTAGGTCACACCGGTATTTACAACGCTATCGCAAAGGCAGTTCACGCTATCGACAACTGCGTTAAGGACGTAGTAGAGACAGCTAAGGCTAACGACTACGAGGTTATCATCATCGCCGACCACGGCAACGCTGACAACGCTATCAACGAGGACGAAACTCCTAACACAGCTCACTCGCTCAACCCGGTTCCGTTCATCTACGTAACCAACAACAACTCGGCTACCGTTAAGGACGGACGCCTCGCTGACGTGGCTCCTTCTATCCTCCACATCATGGGTCTGGAGAAGCCGGAGGAGATGACTGGCGAGAACCTTATCTGCGACTAATCTGTAGATAGTTGAAAGTTCAGAATTGAGAGTTGAGAGTTATGAATAGCTTTTCTGATTTTATTTTGATTTAGAATTGAAGCTAATTCATAGCTTGCAACTAACAAATAACGCAAAACGCGCGCAACCATTCAGTTGCGCGCGTTTTTTTATTACGGATACGATTAACAAAAAAATCCACCATATCTCCCAGCATCGGCGTAACGCTCAGAATAAGAGCATAATAAAGGCTGGAAGATATTCTTGAAAACCGAATATCTTCCAGCCTATCTTCCAGCCTTAAGCAATCAGAACTTCTTTCCAAACACGATGCTTAAGAATGTCTTTATGAGCACGGTGAAGTCGAACCAAAGCGACTGGTGCTCAAGATAATAAAGGTCGAGCTCGAGGCGACGCAACATCTTCTCTATGGTGTCGGTGTAGCCGTTGTAGAGCGTTGCGTAGGAGGTGACACCGGGGCGGATGGTATAGAGCTGCTCATAGCGCGGGTCGCGCTCCATAATCTGGTCGATGTAGAATTTGCGTTCGGGACGATAACCGATGAACGCCATATCGCCACGCACCACATTCCACAACTGCGGTAGCTCATCGAGATGATGGGCACGCAAGAACCGACCCACACGCGTGAGGCGCGGGTCGTTCAAAGCTCCTTCGAGCAACAACTGCGGTCCGTCTTTCTCGGCGTCGCGCGTCATGCTGCGGAACTTATATATGTAGAATGGCTTGCCGTGCAACCCTATGCGCTCCTGCCGATATATTGTTGGCGCACCGTCTTCGAGCCAAATGGCAACGATGCATATCAAAAATAACGGCGCAAAGACAACGAGGCACACAGCAGCTATTATGAAGTCGAGAACTCTTTTCATCTGTTATGTCTACGTATGCGATAGTCCGAAAAACCATGAAAACGTTTTCATGCGCATTATATTATATAGTATAATATTACGAATTTGCCGGACATCTTTGCAAAGGTACTCCGAAAATTGCAGAATAGAGAATTAAATGCAGAGTATTTCACGTTGTGAAACAATTGTTAACTATTCTGGTTTATACGAAGAATAGAAAGGAATAGAAAAAGGGCATATAATAAAGGCTACGGCAAGAATGCCGTAGCCTCCTATAGTGTTTGTACTAAAAGCCACTTAGAGCTGTGCAAGCTCCACCACCTTATCTACGGCAGCAGAGAGTCCGTCGACGTTCTTGCCGCCAGCCTGAGCGAAGTGAGGCTGACCGCCGCCACCGCCCTGGATGAGCTTGGCAGCCTCGCGCACCATCTGACCGGCGTTGAGCGAGTGGTCTTTCACGAGGTCGTCGCTCATGCAGACGTTGAGCATCGGCTTCTCGTGAGCTACCGAGCCTACAACAGCGAGCAGGTTAGACGGAACAGCCTGACGCAGCTTGAACATGAGGTCCTTTGCAGCAGCCGGCTCCAGCGGGAGGACAGCTGTGATGACCTTCACGCCGTTCACCTCGCGTGCCTTAGCGATGAGGTCGTTCTTTGTGCGCTCTACGGCAGCAGCCTGGAACTGCTCGATGCTCTTCTTCATAGCGTCGTGCTCCTCGATGTACTTGCCGATGACGCCCTGCAGGTCCTTTGCGTTGTTGAACAGACCGCGGATAGCCTTCAGCACGTCCTCGATGTTGTACATCAGCTCCTCGCACTCCTTGCCGGTCTTTGCCTCGATGCGGCGGATGCCGGCAGCTACGCTGCTCTCAGAGATGATCTTGAACATACCGATGCGACCTGTCGACTGTGCGTGGATGCCGCCGCAGAACTCGCAGCTCGGTCCGAAGCGTACTACGCGCACCTTGTCGCCGTACTTCTCGCCGAAGAGGGCGATAGCGCCGAGCTTCTTAGCCTCCTCGAACGGAGTGTCGCGGTGCTCGTCGAGCGGCAGGTCCTGACGGATGAGGTCGTTGACGAGTCGCTCTACCTTGCGCAGCTCCTCGTCAGTCACCTTGGTGAAGTGAGAGAAGTCGAAGCGCAGCGTTGTGGGCGATACGAACGAGCCCTTCTGCTCTACGTGGTCGCCGAGTACCTGCTTCAGAGCGTAGTCGAGCAAGTGGGTAGCGGTGTGGTTGGCAGCCGAGCCCTCGCGAGCGTCTACGTCTACGCAAGCCATGAAATCGGCCTCCGGGTTCTTCGGCAGAGCCTTCACGATGTGTACCGACTGTCCGTTCTCGCGCTTTGTATCGGTGATTGTAACGGTCTCGTCCTCGCTAACGAGCACGCCGGTATCGCCTACCTGACCGCCCATCTCGCCGTAGAATGGCGTATTGTCGAGCACGAGCTCGAAGTATGTATTCTTCTTCTGTGTCACCTTGCGGTAGCGCAGGATGTGGCACTCGTATTCGGTGAAGTCGTAGCCAACGAACTGCTGTTCGCCTTCGCGCAGGATAACCCAGTCGGAGTTCTCAACAGCGGCAGCGTTGCGTGCGCGTTCCTTCTGCTTCTGCATCTCGGCGTCGAACTCGTCTGCGGCAACGGTAAATCCGTTCTCGCGGCAGATGAGCTCGGTGAGGTCGAGCGGGAAGCCGTATGTGTCGAACAGACGGAATGCCTGCACGCCGTCGAGCTCTGTCTTGCCCTGCTTCTTCAGCTCGTCCATAGCCGAGTTGAGCATGTTGATGCCCTTCTCGAGAGTGCGCAGGAACGAGTCTTCCTCCTCCTTGATAACGTGGATGATGAGGTCGTGCTGAGCCTTGAGTTCGGGGAACGCCTCGCCCATCTCGCGTGTCAGAACGGGGATTAGCTTGTAGAGGAAGCCATCCTTCTGTCCGAGGAAGGTATATGCGTAGCGCACGGCACGGCGCAGGATGCGGCGGATTACGTAGCCTGCCTTAGCGTTAGAAGGCAGCTGTCCGTCGGCGATAGAGAACGCTACGGCGCGCAGGTGGTCGGCGCATACGCGCATAGCCACGTCGGTCTCCTCCTTCTCGCCGTACTTCATGCCGGTGATGGCCTCCTCTTCCTTGATGATAGGCTGGAAGATGTCGGTGTCGTAGTTGGAGTGCTTGCCCTGCATAGCGCGCACAAGGCGCTCGAAGCCCATACCGGTATCGATAACGTGCATCGGCAGTGGAACGAGCGAGCCGTTAGCCTTGCGCTCGTACTGCATGAACACGATGTTCCAGATCTCGATAACCTGCGGGTCGTCCTTGTTCACGAGTTCGCGGCCGGGCACCTTTGCCTTCTCCTCCGGTGTGCGCGAGTCGAGGTGAATCTCCGAGCACGGACCGCAAGGACCCGTGTCGCCCATCTCCCAGAAGTTGTCGTGCTTGTTGCCGTTGATGATGTGGTCGGCGGGCACGTGCTTCGCCCAATATGATGCAGCCTCGTCGTCACGGGCGAGTCCTTCTTCCTCCGAACCCTCGAAAACGGTTACGTAGAGGTCGGCGGGGTTGAGCTTCAAAACGTCTACGAGGTACTCCCAAGCGTAGTCGATGGCGCCTTCCTTGAAGTAGTCGCCGAACGACCAGTTGCCGAGCATCTCGAACATGGTGTGGTGGTATGTGTCGTGACCTACTTCCTCGAGGTCGTTGTGCTTGCCGCTCACGCGAAGGCACTTCTGTGTGTCGGCACGACGGCGCGGTTCGGGCTCGCGTGTGCCGAGGATGATGTCCTTCCACTGGTTCATACCAGCGTTTGTGAACATCAATGTTGGGTCATCCTTGATTACCATCGGCGCACTCGGCACGATGGTGTGTCCTTTCGACTCGAAGAACTTCTTGAACGAGTCGCGGATTTCATTAGCTGTCATCATATTATACAATATTGCGTTTGTTTTTTAATTTCTTTCTAAAACGTTTGCAAAGGTACTTTGTTTTGGTTACTTTTGCAAATAAATTGCAAATAATATGGCATTGAATACCAATAAGAACGTGAAGTTGTACTACTCCATCAAGGAGGTGGCGGCGATGTTCGACATACGTGAGAGCACTCTGCGTTTTTGGGAGACGGAATTTCCGCATCTGAAACCCAAGACCGTGGGACAGAACGTGCGCCAGTATACGGAGAAGGACATCGAGCAGATTCGCGTTATACACAACCTTGTGAAGGTGCGCGGCTTCAAACTCTCGGCGGCACGCAAGATGCTCAACAAGAACCGCACGGGCGTGGACAAGAGCTCGGACATACTGGCTACGCTGATAAGCGTGCGCGAGGAGCTGAAGGAGCTGAAGAAGCAGCTCGACGGGATGGTGTGATGCATAACACGAGATGCATATACTACAGAAACACGAGTTGCATGGCAAACCGTAGCCTCCTACGATATGCATCGCCAACAAAACTCATCGGACGGCGGACGGAATCTGATCGGACGGCGAACGGAATCCGATCGGGCGGCGTTCGGTACACGATGACAATCCGCCTACTTTCACCCCTTACACCCCACCAATTAAACCGATTTTTATAAACTAAATCTACAATAAAACAATGAGAAAATTCATCCTATTGTCTGCCGCTACGCTCTTTTCAGCCGTAGTTTCGGCGCAGACCGTAGCACGCATGGACGACTTGAAGCCCGAGCAGAAGTCGATGGCTGTAAGCCTCAAGCTCACGGGCGAACTGACAACGACGGGCAACAGCGACTATCGTCAGTTGCGCGACCTCTGCTTCCAGATGCGCTCCGTAGACCTTAGCGAGGCGCAGAGCACCGCAATCCCTAACAACGCTTTCCACTCGCGCCACCAGCTCGAGCAAATCACGCTGCCGACAGCAGCCAAATCGATAGGTTCTCAGGCGTTCTTCGCATGCGACAAGCTGGGCAAGATAACCATTCCGGCTGGCGTAGAGACTATCGGCGCTGCCGCATTCTCGGGCTGCACGGCACTGGAGGAGATAACAATAAAGGGCGCTCCGCAGATTGCCGAGTACGCCTTCGCACGACTCGCGGGTCTGAAGACCGTGCGCGTCGACTCGAAGATGCCGCCGAAGGCTGACGCTACAGCGTTCTACGGTCTCAACCGCCATAACGTGAAGCTCATCGTGCCTAAGGGCAGCGAAAAACTCTACCGCAAGGCTGCGGGCTGGAGCCTCTTCTTCAGCGACGCTAAGGAGCCGTATCAGGTGAGCAAGCCGGAGGACTGCCTCGTGCCGTTCCCCGTAGAACTGAAGATGCTGAAGGGCGCCGACCTTAAGGTGAAGACGGCGTGGAACATCGTAGCTGCCGACGGACTCTCGAACGAGGCAGCACAGGCTCGCCGCGTGCTCACAGAGCGCATCGGCAACATCGTGAACAGTCGTCAGCGCGGCACACAGATTACGCTGGCGATCGACAACTCGCTCAGCGACGACGAGGCGTACACGCTCGCTGTAGACGCCAAGGGCGTAACAGCGAAAGGCAAGACAGCGCGCGGCGTGTTCTACGCGCTCATGACGCTCGACCAACTGCTGCGCGGCAACGGCGCTACGGAGTGTGCCGACGCCATCCCGGCGCTGTTCATCAGCGACAAACCGCGCACGCACGTTCGCGAACTGATGGTTGACCCTGCACGCACGTTCATACCGTTCGAGGATCTGAAGGCGTTCGTGCCCGAGATGGCGCGCTATAAGCTCAACGCCATGCACCTCCATTTGGTTGACGACCAGGCTTGGCGCATCGAGATAAAGAAATACCCACAGCTCACGGAGCAGGCTTCGTCGCGCTGGGGTCAGGACGACATCCAGATGCCGTACAAGGGCTACTACACGCAGGAGCAGATGCGCGAACTGGTGAAGCTGGGCGCTGAGTACCACGTGGATATCGTGCCGGAGATAGAGATGCCGGGACACGAGGTGGCTGCCATCAGCGTGTTCCCCGAACTCACTTGTCACCAACGCCAGGTGCCGGTGCGCACAACCTGCGGCGTGTCTAACGAACTGCTCTGCCCAGGCAACGACTTCACATACGAGTTCCTCGGCAATGTGTTCAAGGAGATTACCGACATATTCCCGTCTAAGTATATTCATCTCGGCGGCGATGAGGCTGGCAACCCAGCGCTCGACTGCTGGACCGACTGCCCGAAGTGTCAGGCGCTGAAGCAGAAGCTCGGCATCAAGACCACCGACCGCTCGGAGAACTGGCGTCTGCAGGGATATCTGTTCGACCGCATGATAGAACTGCTGCGCGACAAGTACGGCAAGACGCCGATGTTTTGGTACGAGTCTGACTTCAAGGAGATTCAGCCCGGCTGCGTAACCTTCGCTTGGCGCAGCGGACAGACGCAGGAGGCGCTCGACGCTGCTGTGCGCAACAACGCTCGCATCATGCTCTGCCCCGGCGAGCACTGCTACTTCGACTATCCGATGGCGAAGGACGATATGCCGGAGGTGAACTGGGGCATGCCAGCTACAACGCTGAAGGATGCCTACTCGCTCGACCCGGCGTGGGGCATGAACGAGCAGTTTGAGGAGTACAACCTCTTCGGCGTGGCTGGCACACTATGGAGCGAGTGCATACCGACCGTAGAGCGCATCTACTATCAGGCTTATCCGCGCGCTATCGCTCTCGCAGAAGCTGGCTGGACAAAGCAGCAGAACCGCTCGTGGAAGGGATTCCTCACTCGTCTGAAGCCGACAATGAAAGACATGATGCGCCGTGGCATCACCTGCTCGCTCGAAGTGAACGGCGAGAAGTAATATCGCATATAATACGACTTCAAATTGAATCTATACAACGCAACTTGGGGCTTGCATCTTTCATGCAAGCCCCAAGTTATTTTTTACACATAGTAGTGGATGTGCTGTTCAGAAATAACCACCCACATATACATAACATTTTACAAAAACACATAAATAATAAATAAATAGCACGCTATTCTTGTATTTCTCACAACAAAATCGTATTTTTGCAGTAAATCAAAACAATAGAAATATGGCACAATTCATCAATCCTTTCTCAGATTGGGGATTTAAACATATCTTTGGTCGTGAGATTTCTAAAGACTTGCTGATTTGCTTCTTGAACGACCTGTTTGCCGGCGAGTTTGTAATTAAATCGCTGGCGTTCGGCAACAAAGAACAAATAGGACTGTCGAAAGATTCAAGAGAGGTGATATTCGATATCTATTGCACGACGGACGAGGGCAAAGAGATTATCGTGGAAATGCAAAACCGAGGACAAGAACACTTCATTGACCGGGCTTTGTATTACACCTCACGCGTGATAGTGAACCAAGGCATAAAAGGAGAATGGGACTATGATATACGCCCCGTATACACAATATGCTTCATGAACTTCATCGACCCGTTGCTACCATTGGGCAAGTTCAGAACGGACATGATACTCGCCGATAGAGACAACGGTAAGATGGTGTCCGACAAGATACGCATGGTGTATCTGATGCTGCCGTTCTTCGAGAAAACAGAGACGGAGTGTGAAACCGATTTTGAACGCTGGATATTTGTTTTAAAGAATATGAATACATTTGAAAGAATGCCCTTCCTGGCTAAAAACGCTGTGTTTAAAAAGTTGGCTGAGATTTCTGACCTTAGAACTCTCAGCAAAAAAGACATGGACAAATACGAGGATAGCATCAGAATCATGCGCGACGCCTACGCCACTTACAAATACGCTATAAAGACCGGATTGGAAGACGGACGAAAGCAGGGATTAGAAGAAGGAATGGCGCAGGGAATGGCGCAGGGAATGGCGCAAGGAATAGAGAAAGGAATAGAGAAAGGAAAAGCAGAGGCTGAGCGACAGAAGAACATTGAGTTTGCAAAACTCATGCTAAGCGACGGCGACTCTACTGAGAAAATACAAAGATACACGGGACTTACGGCAGAAGAAATTAACGAAATTGCGCAAAGCCTACATTAATAAGGAGTCGCTATTGCGCAAGGTAGTGTAAACAGAACTGTGTTACGTACAAAGCCCGCATAAGTAAAAATAAGAAATCCGCAATGCTGAAAAATAAGCATTGCGGATTTTTTTGTTATAGTATCTGAAGCACCTCCTTGAGGTCCTCAATCTTTTTGAGTTCGTCCATGATGACACTCACTTCGCTGCGGTCGTGAACGCGAATCTCGATGGTGCCGTCGAAGATGCCCTCCTCACTCGAGATAGTGATACGGTGCATATTGACGTCGAGCTTGTCGGAGATAACCTCCGAGATGTCGTGCAGCATGCCCTTGCGGTCGATGCCGCGCAACTCTATCGTCGCATCGAAGAACATCACCTTGTGCATATCCCACTTTGCGTCGAGGATACGATTACCGAAGCTCGCCTTCAGTCGCGAAGCCACATCGCAGTTGCGGCGGTGAATCTCTATGCGGTTCTTGTTGTCGATGTATCCCATGATGTCGTCGCCGGGGATGGCGTGGCAGCATGTCGGGAAGATGTATTGCGAGATGTTCTCCTCGTTGATGATCACTGGCTTCTTCTTATTAAAGCCCTCGCCCACTATGAATAGATTCGACTTCTTGTCGTCCTTGCTGTTGTCCTTCTTAAGGAATGGCACAAACTTGCGCCATCCGCCCTGCTCAGCCTTGCGCTCGCGCAGTTCGTCGAGGTCTTTGTCACCGAGCAGGACGGAGCGTTTGCCAAGCATAAGGAACAGATCCTCGTGCTTCTTCGCCTCATGCAGTTCGCAGAGTTTATTGAGCACCTGCGTAGTCATCTCCAGTTCGTTCTTGCGCAGCCAGTCGTCGAGTATCTGCTCGCCTCGCTTCTGCAGTTCGCGGTTGTCGCGGCGCAGTATCGCCATAATCTTCTGTTTCGCCTTCGCCGTGAAAACGAAGTTTATCCACGAAGCCTGCACGTGCTGCGACTTCGACGAGAGTATCTCCACCTGGTCGCCGCTTTGCAACTTGTGGCTCAGCGGCACCAGTTTGTGGTTCACCTTAGCGCCGATACAGTGCGAACCGAGGAACGTGTGTATCTGGAAAGCGAAGTCGAGCGCCGTACATTGCGCCGGCATGGTCTTGATTTCGCCCTTCGGTGTGAACACGAATATCTCGCTTGCGAAGAGGTTAAGCTTGATGGTATCGAGGAAGTCCATTGCGTCGGGCTGCGGGTCGTCGAGAATCTCCTTGATAGTAGACAGCCAGTTGTTGAGTTCCGAATCTTCATCAACGGTCTCTACGCTCGACTCCAGTCCCTTCTCCTTGTACTTCCAGTGAGCGGCAAAGCCTTGCTCAGCCACTTCGTCCATATGGTCGGAACGTATCTGCACCTCTATCCACTTGCCCTGCTTCGACATCAGCGTCACGTGCAAAGCCTGATAGCCGTTTGCCTTCGGGTGGTTCACCCAGTCGCGCAGACGGTCGGGGTGCGACTTGTATATGCGGTTGATTGCGACGTATATCTTGAAGCACTCGTTGATTTCCTCCGAGCGTTCCTTCGGCGTATAGATGATGCGCACAGCAAGAATGTCGTAGATTTCGTCGAACGTGACGTGCTTGTTCTGCATCTTGTTCCAAATGGAATAAGGACTCTTCACGCGCGCCTTCAGTTCGTACTTTATGCCCATCTTGTCGAGAGCTTCACGTATAGGAGCAGTGAAGTTCTCGAAAAGCATGTCGCGCTGCGCCTGCGTGTCGGCAAGTTTTCCCTTGATATAGTCGTACTCTTCTGGATGCTCGTAGCGGAACGAGAGGTCTTCGAGTTCTGTTTTTATCTTGTTCAAGCCCAAGCGGTTTGCGAGTGGAGCGTAGATGTAGAGCGTCTCACCGGCAATCTTATACTGCTTGTTAGCTGGCTGCGACTGCAGAGTGCGCATGTTGTGCAGGCGGTCGCAAATCTTGATGAGTATGACACGGATGTCATCGCTCATCGTAAGCAGCAACTTCTTGAAGTTCTCTGCCTGCGCCGACGCCTTGTCGCCGAATATACCACCCGAAATCTTGGTCAGTCCGTCCACAATCTGCGCAATCTTCTCGCCGAAGATATTCGTGATATCCTCAACAGTATAGTCGGTATCCTCGACAACATCGTGCAGGAGTGCGGCGCAGATGCTCGTCGACCCGAGTCCCATCTCCTCCACTGCGATGCGTGCCACCGCAATAGGGTGCATGATGTATGGTTCGCCCGACAATCGGCGCACACCTTTGTGTGCCTGTCGTGCGAAGTTGAATGCCTTGGTTATAATATCAACCTTCTTTCGGTGACGCGATGCCACATATATATCGAGTACTTCCTTGAAGGCTTGTTCTATCATTTGGTCATCAGCAGACTCTCGCTGCTTGTCTTTCAGATTCTGGTCGTCCATGATTCAGGTCTCCTATATATTAATAAGGTATATGTGTATGCGGCAGGGTGCAGAGATTCGCACCAGTCTTACTTGATGCGAATCTTCTTGCCTGCACGTATGTTGCTTCCGCTAATTTTGTTAAGCTTTTTCAGTTTTCTAACGGTGGTGCCGTTGCGGCGTGCTATTTCAGAGAGCGTGTCGCCCTGGCGAATCGTTACGTTCTTGCTGCGTACGTGGCGCGACTTTCTGCGCGACGCCTTGCTGTGTCTGCCGCTTCTGCTTGAAGAGTGGCGCGACACTACCGGAGCGTCTGTGTTTATAGCCACTTCCAGGCGCTTTGTGAGCAGTTCGTCGGGTTTGTAGGCGTAGATAGAGTCTTCGTTGTCGATGAAGCTGCCCACCATAGCCAGCGGCAAGCGAATTGCAGACGGCTTTGTGCTGCCGTTCACAACGCTATGGCGATACTGCGGGTTGAGCTGCTTTATCTGGTCGACATCCATACCGAGCACCTGAGCCACCTGCTCGAAGTGCACGTCGCGGTTTACGACCACGGTGTCGGTCTTTACGGGCAGGTCTGCACGCATCGGACAGATATTGTGCTCACAATAGTAGTTCATTATATAGTTGGCGGCGATGAACGCTGGTACGTAGCCACGTGTTTCTTTCGGCAGATAAGGATAGATGCGCCAGTAGTCTTTCTCGCCGTTTGAGCGGTGGATGGCGCGGTTGATGGCCTCCGGACCGCAGTTGTAGGCTGCGATAACGAGGTTCCAATCGCCGAAGATCTTATAGAGATCGCGCAGATAGTGGGCTGCTGCGTACGAAGCGCGAACAGGGTCGCGACGTTCGTCAACAAGCGAGTTCACTTCGAGTCCGTACTTCTTGCCGGTGGTGAGCATGAACTGCCAAAGACCAGTGGCTCCGACGCGCGAAACGGCATTAGGATTGAGAGCCGACTCAATGACCGGCAGATACTTCAATTCGAGAGGCAAGCCATACGACTCGAGAGCCTCCTCGAAGATAGGCATATAGAAGTTCTGTGCGCCGAGCATTACGCTCACAGAGCGACGCAGACGTCCGCTGTAGCGATCTATGAACTTCTGAACGACGTCGTTGTAGGGCAACTCGATGATGGTCGGGATGCGGCTCAGACGCTCTTTGTACACTTCTGCGCTGTAAACCGGATTCACATCAGGCATGTTGCAGTCGAAGCTCATGTGGAGATAAGTCTTGCTGTTGTAGTTATTGAGCAGACTGTCATAATCGTGAGTAAGCGCCTCAGGCAGGTCAATCACTTCCTGCTTGCCCTGGGCGTCGGTTACTATTATTTCGTCGTCATTATTCTCGCTCTGCGCGAGAGTCTGACTTGCAAAGCCGAAAAACGCTGCGGCTATAATTATCAATGATTTCTTCATAATCTTTTGTTTGTCTTTAGAAATTCAGGCTGCAACTCAATCCGAAGCTGTTGGCCTTGAAAGGGTTCCGTTGGCGGTTGTCGTTGATGATGGTCGGCTCCAGCTTAAGGCTCAAGTCCTTCGAGATGTCGAACTCTGAGAGCGACGCGTCGACGTATGCGTCAACGATTGAGAGAGCGTAGACACCCACCAGGCAGAAGAAGCTAAGGTCGCGCCAGCGGCGGAACTTGTCTTTGCGCTTTTTGAAGAGCGTCTGATAGCGTTGTATGTTCGATTCGTCGATTTTCGCTCCGAGATGCAGGAACTGGTTATAGCTCTGCGTGTTCGGGTCGTCATCCATCAAGTCGAGATAAGCCTGCGAGTAGTCGGTGTACATCTGATTGTTCCAACGCATGGCGTAGATGCAACCCACGAATCCGCCATACACAATCGGCAACTTCCAATACTTGCGGTTATAGATCTGTCCGGCGCCGGGCAAAACTATGGCGAGCCACATGGCACGCTTCGGATTGGGGCGCCATGTGCTCCAGTCGCGCTTCACCTTGTAAACGCTGTCTGCCTTTATAGGCGAGAGTGCGTTGTCGGCTACGCTGTCTGCCTTTATAGATGTGAACGAAACATCCATACTATCGGCTGCGGTCTGCGCTTTTGCCGTCGTAGCAAACGAGAGCAGAATCGCAGCAAGCGCCAATGTCTTTAATATATATGTAATGTTCTGTTTCACTATTGTTTCTTGTTTATGTTTTGTCTGCAAGCTGTTGCAGGTTCTTACTTCATCTTGTCGAACACAGCCATGATATGCTCCAGTTCTTCTTCGTTTGCGAAAGGTATTGTTATCTTTCCCTTGCCTTTGGGCGAGCATGTGAGCTGCACCTTTGTCTGCAGGAACTCCGAGAGGTGGCTACGCAGGGCGTTGTACTCCTCTGGAAGCTTTGCCTTTGCCACAATCTTCTTTGTTCCGCTGTTGACGTCTTCGCCGTTCTTGAGCATCTGCGCCATTTCCTCCACCTTGCGCACGGAGTAGCCATTCTTGAGCACTTCGTTGAAGAGTTTTATCTGCAGCGAGGGCGAGTCGATAGCGAGCAGAGCGCGAGCGTGTCCCATGTCTATCTCCTTTTTCTGCAGGGCTATCTGCACCTGAGCTGGCAAACGCAGCAGACGGAGATAGTTGGCTATGGCTGTGCGACTCTTTCCTACGCGCTCCGACACCTTCTCCTGCGTCATGCCGTCGGCGTCGAGCAGGTGTTCGTATGCGAGTGCAATCTCAATGGCGTTGAGATCTTCGCGCTGAATGTTCTCGACGAGCGCCATCTCCATGATGTTCTCGTCGGCAATGGTGCGTATGTATGCGGGAATGGCTGTGAGACCAGCCATCTGCGAGGCGCGCCAGCGGCGTTCGCCCGCAATGATTTGGAAGCGTTCGTCGCTTATCTGTCTGAGCGTTATGGGCTGAATAATGCCAATCTCGCTGATGCTGTTTGCCAGTTCCTGCAGCGCGTCGGGGTCGAAGTCGCGTCGGGGCTGGTTAGGGTTAGCCTCTATCTGGTTGAGCGGTATTTCGTTTATGGTTGATGTGCCCTGCGTGCGCACTCCTCCGGTGTCGATGAGCGCATCGAGTCCGCGTCCGCCTTCAATCTCGTCGAGTCCGCGTCCGAGCACGCTTCGGTTATATTTCTTGTGTACTGCCATCGTCTTGTTTGTTTACTCTTTTTTCGTTCTTGTTGATAATCTCCTTGGCGAGTGCCAAGTGGTTTTTCGACCCAGCCGAGTCGGCGTCGTAAAGAATCACGGGGAGTCCGTGGCTGGGGCTCTCGCTGAGCTTCACGTTGCGTTGTATGACAGTCTTGAACACAAGTTCCTGGAAGTGGCGCTTCACCTCGTCGTATATCTGGTTGGCGAGTCGCAGGCGGCTATCGTACATGGTGAGCAGGAATCCTTCTATCTCCAATGCCGGATTTAGCTTGCTCTTTATTATCTTGATGGTGTTGAGGAGTTTCGTGATGCCTTCGAGCGCAAAGTATTCGCACTGAACGGGTATCACCACCGAGTCAGCAGCAGTGAGTGCGTTCACGGTGATGAGTCCGAGCGACGGACTGCAGTCGATTAGTATGTAGTCGTAGTCGTCGCGTATCTGGTCGAGCATGTTCTTTATTACGCGCTCGCGGTTCTTCAGGTTGAGCATCTCTATCTCTGCTCCCACGAGGTCGATATGGCTGGGAATGACGTCGAGTCCGTTGATGTCGGTGGTGTAAACTGCGTCGTGCACGTCGGCGTGGTCGATGATGCACTCATAGAGCGAGCAGTCAATCTCCTTGATGTCTACGCCCAATCCGCTCGACGCGTTCGCCTGCGGGTCTGCATCCACCACGAGCACCGTTTTCTCGAATGTAGCGAGCGATGCTGCCAAGTTTATCGTTGTTGTCGTCTTGCCTACGCCACCCTTTTGGTTGGCCAATGCTATTATCTTTCCCATTTGAAGTCAAAATTATTTGGCAAAGGTACATATTTTATATGAGAATAGGCTCGTTTAAACCTTTTTTCGTACATTTGCAGTTGAAATAAAACTAAAATTATGAATACTAAAAAGCCATTAATACTTATTTCGAACGACGACGGCTACCATGCCAAGGGTATAAACTCGCTTATTGACATGCTGCGCGACATTGCCGACATCATAGTCTGTGCTCCAGAATCGGCTCGTTCTGGCTTCGCTACGGCGTTCTCTGCCACGGTTCCGCTGCGCTTGAAGCTGCGCCGCGACGAGGAGGGCATGCAGATGTGGTCGTGCAACGGCACGCCGGTCGACTGCATTAAGCTGGCGCTGCAGGAGTTGTGCGTCGATCGTCTGCCCGACATGATTCTGGGCGGCATCAACCACGGCGACAACGCCTCGGTGAACGTTCACTACAGCGGCACGATGGGCGTAACCATCGAGGGCTGTATGAAGTACATACCGTCTATCGGCTTCTCGCTCTGCGACTTCGCGTCGGATGCCGACTTCGAACCGCTGCGCCCATACGTGCGCCAGATTGTGCAGAAAGTGCTCGCAGAGGGTCTGCCCAAGGGCGTGTGCCTGAACGTGAACTTCCCGAAGCTAAAGGAGTTCAAGGGCGTTAAGGTGTGCCGCATGGCTATGGGCACGTGGTACAACGAATGTGCGAAGATGCGCCACCCGCACGGCTACGACTACTACTGGATGACGGGCGCCTACCGCAACGACGAGCCGGAGCAGGAGGATACCGACAACTGGGCGCTCACACACGGATATATCTCTATCACGCCGACGCGCATCGACGTTACAGATTATGACTTGCTGCGAAGTTGGAAGGAAGAGTTTTGAGCCCCTCCCAACCCTCCCCATCGGGGAGGGCTTAGTTAGCAAAGGCTTAGAAGACTTAGAAAGGCTTAGAAAGGAAAAGGCTTAGAAAGGCTTAGTTAGGCTTAAACGCCACTTATAAAGAACATGAAATACTACTTAATAGTTGGCGAGGCATCGGGCGACCTGCATGCCTCGCATCTTATGAAGGCTCTGCTCAAAGAAGACCCTAAAGCTGAGTTTCGCTTCTTCGGCGGCGACATGATGTCGGCAGTCGGAGGCACACGCGTGCGCCACTACCGCGAGCTGGCGTACATGGGCATCATCGCCGTACTGCTCCACCTGCGCACTATTCTGCGCAACATGGCGTTCTGCAAGCGCGACATCGTGGAGCGGCAGCCCGACGCCGTGATTCTTGTCGACTATCCGGGCTTCAACCTCAAGATTGCGAAGTTCGTTCACGAGCATACCAAGATACCGGTCTACTACTATATCTCGCCGAAGATATGGGCGTGGAAAGAGTATCGCATCAAGGAGATAAAGCGCAACGTCGACGAGCTGTTCTCGATACTGCCCTTCGAGGTGCCGTTCTTCGAGCAGAAGCACCACTACCCTATTCATTACGTGGGCAACCCGACGGCTGAGGAGGTGCGCCAGTTCCGCGCAGCGTACAACGTATCGGGCGAGGAGTTCCGTCGTGAGCACGGGCTCGACGAGCGTCCTATCATAGCGCTGCTCGCCGGAAGCCGCAAGCAGGAGATTGCGGGCAACTTGCCGCAGATGATTGCTGCGGCGCGCAGATTCGGTGGCTATCAGTTAGTGCTTGCTGCGGCGCCGGGCATCGACGCCGAGTTCTACGACGCGTTCATCGGCGGAAGCGACGTGCACGTGGTGCGCGGCGAGACCTACGCTCTGCTCTCACATGCCGACACGGCGCTCGTGACGAGCGGCACGGCGACGCTCGAGACGGCGCTCTTCCGCGTGCCGCAAGTGGTATGCTACAACACGGCGCTGCCTAAGCTGGTGGGCTTCTTGCGACGCCTCGTGCTGAAGGTGAAGTATGTGTCGCTGGTGAACCTCATCGCCGACCGCGAGGTGGTGCCGGAGCTGGTGGCAAACACGTTCTCGGAGGCAAACATAGCCGAACAGCTCAAGCGTCTGCTACCCGACGGCGCAGCGCGCAGAGAGATGCTCGAGGGCTACGAGGAGGTGTGGCGGAAGATTGGCGAAGACAGTCCGTCGGAGCGCACAGCGAAGGAAATGGTCTTAAAAGTAAAAAAGTAAAAGGGTAAAAAGTAGCGGAGGTCTCCGGCCTTCGCAGCAAGCTACGTTGACAATAAAAAATGCATTTATTGATGCTGCGGAGGCCGGAGACCTCCGCTACTAAGACAATAAAAAAATGCATTTTTGTGCTGCGGAGGCCGGAGACCTCCGCTACTAATCATGCAAATATTGTACAAGCAAACTTCCGCGAAAAAACGGCTCACCCGTAAAACCCTGTGTTTACCCAAAGATCATTGATAGTCTGTAGAGGA
>OCIU01000892.1_pt1 | contig 23100 bp, 26 predicted proteins | sample 1538471 | NCBI WGS metagenome assembly OCIU01 (sample SAMN04571693, study PRJEB22368) | human gut metagenome | biome: human gut; material: stool | host: Homo sapiens | place: Luxembourg | collected 2012-06-01 | reverse complement strand
TGAGATCCGTGTGCAATAAATTATTCGTTTAATTCGTGCGATTCGTGTTCAAAAACCGTGAGCGCACCGCCGCGAACAAGATCTGTGTGATCAGTGATATCCGTGTGCAAAACAAAATATTCCCATCCGCATGCAAAAATAATAAAAATACATTAATCCTCCAAGCAATCATGAGAAAGATCACCCACATCATCATCCACTGCACCGCCACCAGGGCAGACCGCAGCTTCAGTGTTCAATCCCTCGAAGCCAGCCACAAGGCCCGCGGCTTCATAACCATCGGCTACCACTACTACATCACCCGCGACGGCCAAGTCCACCCCTGTCGTCCCGAGTCGATGGTAGGAGCCCACGCCCAGCACCACAACGCCCACTCCATAGGCATCTGCTACGAGGGCGGCCTCGATGCCCGCGGCATCCCTGCCGACACCCGCACCGACGCCCAGAAGTGCAGCATGGCAGCGCTCCTAAGGAGCCTCCTCCTCGACTACCCCGATGCCACCATCATAGGCCATCGCGACCTCCCCGGTGTCAAGAAAGCCTGTCCCTGCTTCGATGTAAAGGCGTGGCTACCATCCATCGGCCTCCACCGATAGAAGCCATCGCCCCCTGACAGCCCCATAAGTCTTTTTTAAGAACAGCTCCAATCCCAGTCTGTAAGCCCACGACCTACAGATTGGGATTATCAGTATCCCATCACCTTCACCCCCTTCTCTCATCCTAAGAACCTGTCAAACAATTAAATAATGCAAAAATGTCGAAGAAAACAATCTCCATTACCAATAAAAACATTATATTTGCATCACACAGGTGGCATATTGCTACCGATATAACATCTAAATGAAAGCATTATGGCACAGACAGCAATGACAGTCCGCATGGACGCACAGCAGAAATCACAGTTCGACCGCCTCTGTGAGCAATTTGGCATGAGTGCAAACACAGCCATCAACATCTTCGTTAAGGCCGTCATTCGTAGCAAGAGCATACCTTTTCCCATCAAGGCAAAGGATGACGACGACGCAGCAGCTAATGCCCGCGCCGCATTTGAAAGCCTTCGGTCAGCAGCAGAAAGAGGAGAGACCCCAGAGTTGACACTCGACGAAATTAACGCAGAAATAAAAGAAGTAAGACGATTAAGAAAAGAGCGCAATGGTATATGCTGTAATTGATACGAACATTTTGGTATCATCTTTAATAACCCACAACTCAAACTCATCAACTGTAAAAGTTCTTGAAAGTTTGTTCTTGCAGCGTTTTATTCCCTTATATAACGAAGACATTATCATGGAATATGAAGACGTTTTGCATAGACGAAAATTTAAGCTTACAGAAGACCAAATTCGTTTGGTGATAGATTGTGTAAAACAAAACGGAATAGATTCCGAACGTTTTTCTTATGACGGCATCATGCCAGATGAGGATGACAGGGTATTCTATGAAGTGGCATTAAGCGAAGAAGATTCTTTCTTAGTCACAGGCAACCTCAAGCACTTTCCAAAGACCCCAAAGGTCATCACTGCCGCCCAGATGATGGAAATTCTTGACCATGAATTCTAACCTCTTTCAACCATTTGCTATATACCAACCGTATCTCGCCACAGGCGGTTGATACATGGTATATAGTGAACGATTTTTAAAGCCCCTTATACACCTCCATCATCTGTTCAGCCATGACATGCGCCGAATATTTCGTTTCGATGAGCTTACGCCCGTTGCGTCCCATTGTCTCAAGCTCATCCTCCGACAAACCAAGGAACCTACGAAGCGTCTCCACCAGCGGCTCCGTGCCAATCTCGATCCATGCACCAGCCTCAGAACTGTTAAGGTCGCTCCATGGCGTTCCCACGGTAGTGATGACAGGCGTGCCAGAGGCCAGCGATTCAGCGATTGCCAGACCGAAGTTTTCAGAGTGGGTAGGCAGCACAAAGAAGTCTGACGTCTGAAACAGCCGCCATTTCTCATCCCCATACACGCCCCCGATGAGCTGCACGATGTCTTGCAGCCCACGGTCACAGATCATCCTTTTCATAGCCTCCACATAGTCGGCGTCGCCCTCACCAGCCACAAGAATCTTATATCCCTGAAGCTCATTGCGAAGCACGTCAGCCGCCTCTACAAGGAAGTTGATACCCTTCTTCACATGCACGCGCGAGAGAAACAGAATCTGTCGCGATTTCTTCCACGACCTCTTCATCTCAATGCTCTCCGCGTCAATGCCCAATCGCACCACCTTGATGTTAGAGTTATATCCCAGCTTCAAGAGGTTATCGCGTTCGCTCTCCGCCGTAGCCTGAACACAGTCAGCCCTTTGCACCGCCGCCTTCTGATACAGCCACAGCGCAGGCACCTTCCGCGTCCAGTAGTGCCGCTTTATGATCCACGGCTCCAGCATGCCATGCGGCGTCAGCACCACCTTATATTCTCGCTTTTGGGCCAACCGTTGAATCATGGCACAGTCAGGTGTCCAACAGCAGTTCACATGCACGATGTCAGGTCTCACACTGTCCAACAAATCCACAACCGCCTTTTTCCACACGCCAGAGAACGGTCGGTAGCGAGGAATATCATGCACCTTACAGTTCTCCATTGGCAATGGATTCTCCGAAACATGCGTCATGATATGCACCTCGGCCATCGTGCCTAACGGTTTCGCCAGCACCTGCATATAGGTAGATATACCGCCCGCCATGCGGTCGATACTTGGTATGTAGTGAATGATTTTCATACTATTCATTGTTTAATTTTACGCTCCCTGATCCTGACAGCAGGATTCCCTTGATATATGCCGTTCTCCTCCATGTCCTTTGTTGCAATGCTGCCCACCGTAAGTATAGCGTTGCGATGAACCGTAACACTGGGACATACAACCGTCTTGGCTCCAATCCACGCACCGTCTTCAATATGTATCACAGCGTTCCTGTATGGCATAGACGAGATGGTGTAGTCATGGTTGCCAGTAAGGAGCAGCGCCCCTTGCGAAATGCACACGTTGTTGCCAATCACCACCTTGTCGAGGTTATCAATCCAGCAAGCCTCACCTAGCCAACAGTGGTCGCCAATGGTAAGGTTCCATGGCGATTTGATGATAACATTATTCTTTATCACCAACCCCTTACCAATCTTAGCCCCAAACACCCGAAGCAGCGCCACCTTTATCCCCATAAACGGGTTCCAGGAGACGCGAACAAGCAAGGCGTTGACAAAATACCATAATGTGGTCTTTATAAAACCTGCTCCTTTATTAAAATCGGAACCGTCGAAGGAAGCAAGATTTATATTTTTATTTTCCATTTAGTTATATTGACTTCAATTTATTCATCATCCAGCAATTCAATTTATGAACATACCATGACATAACGAAGCAGGATACTATCATAACTGCTCCAACTAATGGTTTGCTCCAGCCATATTCATTGGTCCAATATCTTGTAAGTGATATAAATTGTCCATGAAGCAGATAAATTTCAATGCTCATAATTCCTACATTTTTTAGAAAAAGAAGTATTCTATAGGAAAACTTCATTTCAAAAAGAGAACAAAGCATCAAGCAAAAGAATGTAACCATAAATATATATGGAATGAAAAGCCATCCTGTTTTCTTTAACTCTGGCACTTCCATCAACCCACAAGAAGGATTACAGTATATGAAGGCATAGACAGACAAGGCAAGTCCTATGAAAAACATGAAACCAAGAGCACAAAAAAAGGATTTTTTTGTACACATGCCCTCATTTTCCTTGATGATTTTTCCTAATACCGTCCCAAGAAAGAATATAGGAAATCTCAATATCATCTGAAAGTCACTATCGTATGGTACAAACAAGATGATTGATATGTACATGATGACAACGGCAATTTGCCCCCCCCGAATACCAACCATTCTATTTCTTTTCAGTATAATGTCGTAGAATAATGGGAATACGGCATAAAGCAATACTATTGTAGGTATAAACCAATCATAACAAGAACCATTAATCCACCAACCTATCGTTGTTACTTTCAACAGATACGCACAAACATCATAATTTCCCTTAATGATTGACACGACCAATATGACCAATGCATAAATCGGAAATATACGGATTGCTCTATGCTTGTAGTAATCTTTTAAAGACACATTTTCCTTAGATATTGAAAAATACAATCCAATGCCGCTCAGCAATAGAAACATATCAACACCAAATCCTGCATTTTGCTTAAGATAATGATATAGTCCATTATTGATGTCAAATGGCAAATGATGGAAAACAACCAACAACATAGCCACTCCCATCAGTTGTGCTCGATATTTTGACAATTTATTCAAATTCATATCTAATTTATTCTACTTGTTTTTCAACCTCTTTCAATTCCTCCGGTGTATCAATCTCATAGATACCCTCTATTTCTCTCACATGAATATCCAGTTCCGGATAAATATCAAGCACCATGTTGTCCCAATAAAAATTGGTATAATCCTTGGTTGCATACACATCCTCCATGTGAGAAATAATCTTCTGGCAATCCTCTTTTTTCCAATAAGAGATACCGCTCATAAGAAAGCCGTCACCAGCACCGATGTTGATTTTCACAAGGCGGTTGCTTTCATCCACTTCCAGCCCCCATTCATTGTCATATTTCTTTTTACGTGCAAAATAGGTAGATTGAGAGACTTCGGACAAAAGAACATTCTTATCCATATACACATCGCCTTCCAATACGTAGGTATCATGGAATCGCTCTTTCACAATATAGAGAGAATTGATATTGTTGCAGGTATCATATCTGTCATTAAATATGATATCTACCCCATATCTCTCTTTCAGATATTCCAAAGCTTCTGCTTTATAACCTGAAATCAGAGTGATGTCATCAATGCCCTTTTCTTTCAAGAACTGGACCTGTCGTTCCACCATCGGAACACCATTCACCGCTACCAGACATTTCGGGCGGTCATTTGTCAAAGGACGCAAGCGTGTTCCCATGCCTGCTGCCAATATAATTGCATTCATATTATTGTTTTTTTTCATTCAAATATTTCTTGACATCCTTGAAGAAACTCCATACAATCAGTATCAGGAGAATACCAACAGGGAAAGCAGCAATAATAGTTACAGACTGTAGACTATATAGAGTATTCTCTGCAAACAAGAGGCCTATTGGGAAAAGTATCAACATGATACTCCATACGGCACGAATCTTCCTGCTTGGTTCTTCCTCAGCGGAAATCTGATTGTAGCTATAAGATGAAGCCACATAAGTGATACCATCAAGAGTTGTACTATAGAATGCTATCATTGTTACAACCAACAGAATGAGAGCAAGCTCCGGCAACGGCAATGTTGAAAAGATATTCAATATAGCCTGATACATCTCACCGCCACCAGCGATGTATCCAGTAACATCAAGACCATGCTTCATCTGCTGTGCCAAACCATAATTGCCAAGGATAATAAAAGACATGTATGTGCCAGCCAGTCCCCAACCGAAAGTTCCGAAAACAAGATTCTTGATTGTTCTTCCTTTGCTGATAAGGGCAATGAAGAAAGGAGTGGCAATGCACCATACCAACCAGTAAGCCCAATAATAGATAGTCCAGTTTTGCGGGAAGTTGTTCTCTCGCAGAGGATCCATATAGGTAGAAAGTCCTATGAAGTTCTGAGCCATATTTCCCAACGATTGGAATCCAGTTTCCAGGATATACCTCGTTTCACCGCCCAAGAAGAGGAAATAGAACAGGAGTGCAAAGAACATATACGAACAGAATGATGCAAGTTTTGAGATACCACTCATGCCGAGCAATACAGTAATGGTATATACAGCACATATCAAGAGCAATATACCGATAGTCAAGACCACATTTGTAGAAATGCCGCATACCGAAGCTAACGCCGATGCCAGCAAGGGAGTAGCCAAAGAAAATGTCGTAGCAGTAGCACATACCATTGCAAAGACAGCTACAATATCAATCAGTTTTCCCAATGGTCCGTCAACCCTATTCCCAAGGAGAGGTCTTACGGCTTCAGAGAAACGCTGTCTTTCACGTTTGCGCACATGCATCATAAAGGCGAAGCTGATAGCAAGAATCACATAAAAGCCCCAAGCCAGAGGTCCCCAGTGGAACAAAGGGTATGTAGGAGCCCACAGTTGCATCTTTCCCATTTCCGCCACATGTGGCTCTGCACCATACAAAGCCCACTCTATAAGTGAATAGAACATTATATCAGCAGCCATCGTAGATGTAAAAATCATGGTTCCCCATGCAAAATTGCTATAAACAGGCTTATCTACATTTCCAAGTCTGATCTGACCATATTTGTCCTTGAAAGCCAGATATAAAGAAACCAACACGCTTCCGATACCCAGTATGACATAGTATATACCTATTGTATCACCAAAGAATCCACGCAGTGTGTCAACAAATAATTTCGACTGTGTCGGGATAAGCATGAACACCAACATCATTGATAATACAATAACGAAAGGAATCAGTGTTGTTATCCAGTCAATACGTCCTCTCAAATTCTCTTTTTCCATTTTACAAGTCTATTTTCTTTAAGTTATCTATTGCACGATTGTATCTGTCTCTTCCGTATGTACCAAAGTCGTCACCTTGTGCTTCCTTGATAACCGTCCATACAGCCCAAAGATAATCCATAAGAATCTGATATACGAAGATTTTCCTTCTCGCATTTTCTGGTTCCTTGCCATTGAAATAATGGTTTAGGAAATAGTCTTGGCTCTCGTCTGTAAAATTGTTCTCAAGGAACAAAGCGGCAATGTCCCACATAGGGTCATTCATGCCAGAATATTCCCAATCAATAAGATAAATGGTACCATCCTCCGCTTTAAGGAAATTCTCTGCCACCAAGTCGTTATGACAAGGCTTAACCGACACGCCGAGCTCGTTAAGGTAATCTTCAAGTTTGAAGACCTTCTCCCTTACTGGCTCATAGCCGTCATACATGGTGCCGTGACATTGCTCCAACAGGTGTTCATAGATCAGAATTTCGTTAAAGACATTAAACTCGTTGCCAAAGCGCACATGTGAATGATGTAACGTGTGGAAGATGTCAGCAATCTTCTTCATGTTTGAAGGTCGCTGTATTGTCGCTCCGTTCAGCGTCTCTGCATTTTTTACATAATCAGCCAGTTTGACGCCGTTCTTGGCATTAAAATATCTCACAGGAGGATTAATGCCCATCTTACATGCTTGCATAGAGTTTTGTTCCTCGTTGCTACGCACCACCATGCCGTCAGAACCATTTCCAGGCACACGAAGCACATACTCCTGTTTTCCTTTTGTCACCTTGAAGTTCTTGTTGGACATGCCACCGATCTGTGTTATCCTAACTTCATCTTCAATCTGCTCATTCGGGAATATTGCGCTCAAGTAAGAAATCAAGTTCTCATAGTCAAACGGATCCTCTTTGCGTCGCAGTCTGGGGTAGATATAGTTGCACAGCTTTGTAAAATCTTCCTTACAGTCAACATCTCCCCATATAAGGTTTGTGAAACGTATGTAAGGACGGTCAAGCACATCGGTTGAATCAAGCAACAGATATTCATAGTTGAGGTAAGGGTTATTGCTGCACTTCCATCTCTGCATCATTCTGTCAAACGTATGTTTGGCTATTTTGACAATACCCAACAGCTCTCCCTCAAAATTGCATATCTGATGACGGTCCTTGCTTACCTTGGTGATATATCCCTTCTTGGTTTCTACAAAGGCTTCGTCTCCGTTGCCCGATTCTTCTGTTATGGCAAAACAGTTTTCATTGTCAGTCTCCGACAAGGCTTTAAGAACCTTATATTCATAGAAGGTATCTCCTTCAACCAACAAGAAATCATCTTGAATATACGGGGCTGCACATGCCAAAGATCCCATGGAAGAAGTAAACTTATAGTCAGGATTCAAGACGAGATGAACATGATCTGAAGCGTATTTCTGGTATAATTGAGCTTGTCCCCCAACTATAAGATAAATGTCAGAAAAATCAAGAGCTGTTAAAGCCTCAATGGTTCTGTCCATAAGGCAGATGTCCTCATGATAAGCTTTCAACGGATAAGGAACAGAGGTGCCCTTGTCTTGTCTTGCAGATAAAATTACGGCTGTTTTCATTAGATTCCAAAATAAAGAGACATTGTAAAAAACGACTTGTTCTTGTATGGATTCAAGATGTAGCTAGCACTTACAGGAAGCTTATAGTTACCAAAATTAAATGCTGTACTATACTTGGCATTGATGTTTACCACATTGAAGCCGCTCTCACAACCAGTATAGAAACCCTTGTTCAGGTTAGCTCCCACACACACAGCCATACTGTTGTTGTCATTAAACGAATGGGTATAACCCACTTCTGCATAAGAAGAATACATCTGTTTGCCATCAGCATTTTTGTCTGCACCGAAGATGTAGGTAGAGAGAGTTACCCACAAAGGAATTTTAGATCCTGTCCATGTGGCATACGCCTCCACCCAGTGGCCTGTGCTTCGATTGCTCAACTTAAAATAGCCATCCTTCTCACCTACAGCAGAAGGATAGTAATAGTCGGATACACCCACCGTAAACTCGCTTGCGGTATAAGAAACACCCAAGTCGACCTCTTGATGACTACCATTAAAAGCGTAAGCTCCCATAGCAAAGGCATTGAAGCCTTTATAGCCATAGCCTATCATTGGGAACACCGTTGGGGCGGTACCATATTCTATGCCACGCCACATATATTTGGTGCTTAACTCTAAAGAAGCAGAGAAAGGCGATTTTGCCTTTATGCTGTCATTTGCAGATAAGCAAGAACAGAAGCCTGTTAGAAAGGCTATTATAACTAATCTTTTCATTTCCAATAAGCTATAAAATGATGATGACTAACTTGTTTTTCTACAGGAGGCAATTTCATATAATCACCATACATAACCTTCAAAACATTATCATAATCTAAAGGACATGGGAAACTTGTGTCTTCAAATTTTAGCTCTACCTGCTCTTTAAAATCACCAGACGGATAGACATCAGGATCGTAACCGTAGGCTATATTGCCACAAATAGAAGATTCTTTCAGGTTCCATTTCTTAGCATTGTCTTCCATTTTCTTTACTATATAATGAACGGAAATTGGTGCCAACAAGCACTGAGATATGGCTAACAGAGAATTCTTTAAGAACCCTCTACGCTTTAAGCGAGGAAGACGTTTAATCATCCATAATTTTTGCAGAAAATCTCTTCTCTTACATATTTTCTCAACCTTCTCTTCAGGCAAATAGTCTAAAGGGAAGATGTCGATATTTACGCCAGTGTCGATAACGTCTTTTATCTCCTCTTCAAAGTAGGTTCTTGTGTCACCCACTTTAGCGAAAGGGTATGGGTATTTTGAGTTAACCTCTGTAGCAAACACCTTGTAGTTTGCATCATTGAACGTGGTTACGAATTTCTCGTAATCCTCTCTAAACATAATGATATCAATATCATCATCCCAAGGAATATACCCTTTATGACGTACTGCACCTAACAATGTTCCGTAAGCAAGGTAATATTTCAGATTGTTTTCCTTGCAAAACTTGTCTACAAATTTCAATATATTCAATTGAATTTGTTTCAGCTCTTCAACATTAATTTCTTTCTTCATTATTCTGTTTTATTTCTTTATAAACATTCATATATTTCTTAGCTATTTCCTCAGCATCGAAACGCTCACAGTTTTTCTGTCCTCTGTCAATCAATTCTTGGCGTTCCGTCTCAGACATGTTAAAAATCTTTATATAACCATCTCTTATGCTGTCCACATCAAACGGATCTACCAAAACGGCACCATCAGCTGCCACGTCTTTCATTGGCGAAATGTTAGATGTCAACACGATGCGTCCTACCTTTTGACCTTCTATTATAGGCATGCCAAACCCTTCAAACGTAGAAGGAAAATTCACGATATCGCAGTTTTCATATTCTTTGCAAACTTCATCATTAGAGATGTTTACAGCGTTAGAATAGTCAATATGGTTTTCTTCTAACAGCTTCCTGTTCTTTTCAGATATTTCTCCTATAATCCGTAGATGACAATTTAAGCCCTTCAATGCAACAATGCTTCTCGACAGGTTCTTTCTGTCAACAGTTCCTATGTGCATTATGACAGGTTTGTCGTGGTTAAAAGGTTTAGGGGTGTATTTGAAACCACCCAACAGCGGATTTTCTATTATGCAATAGTCTTTTAGATGCACCTCTTTTAATGTTTGTTCTTTAGCAAACTCAGAGATGAAAACAACCTTTGCCGCCCGTTTTAGAGGATAAATGTAAAGCAGCTTCCACATAAACTTTTTTATCCCATGCAAATCGAAATAGTGCATGATATCATGAACAGTAACCACCGTTCGTTTGCCGTTAAGGAATAGAAGAAGAAAATGGTCGGCACCTGTGATGTGGTTGATGAACCCTTTTTTCTGTTGATGCCTGGCACTCATGCCATTTTGAATAATGTCTTTCAAACCTGCATAGTTTGACGGCATCTCTGTTTCTACAATATAGTTTGTTCTGTTTATTTCTTTGATTATCGGAATGAACACATTCTCTATTGAATGGCCGCCATTGGGTTTGAAATAATGTATTTTCATATCATCATTCTTTAAATTACATACCCCCCACTCGGCTAAAATATTTAGCCTCTTTGTCAATTTCTTTTATCGGTATAGCCGGTACGCCTCCATAAATGAACCACTCTTTGTCATAATCTTTTGCTAATACGGCGCCAGCAGCCAATACAGAAAAGGATGGAATGGTAGAGCCTCCAAGTATAATGACACCTGTAGAGACAAAGCAATAGTTGCCAATTGTTATCGGATGACTATCTTGTCGTGACTCATGTATGTCTATAGAGTGTGTCAATAATTGTGAATTATATCCTGCAACAGTTACAAAATCACCAATATGAATAGCATTAGTACAATCGATGTAGTGCTTTTGAGTAATTGCAGATTCTTTTCCAATTATAAGTTCAGATTTTCTATTAAAGTCATGAGAAAATGGTAAAGCACCTGTGTTTGTCGGAAATCCGGTAATCCAGTTCTGTCGCCCTATGCTACTGTTCTTTCCTATCACCATCTTATCTAAATGTATTGCAACATTCAAGTGGCTTATCGTTGCACCAGCCTCCATCTCTAAATATCTTGGATAAACATACGAAAATCCAATATGTGCTGTTGGATCAATTTTATATCCATAACAAAGTTCCAGTAATTTTCGTCTTATTTTCCACGGCGTAAACATCAACAATATATTTAAAATCTTTTTCATTACAAAATATATATTAAGCGTTACATTTTATTCTTTACGGCAGCCAATGTCAGTCCACCTGCCAATATGCTAAAGCCTAAGTTTGTTGGTATAGCCCACTGTCCTTGTGGTATAGTCAAAAGCATTCCTGCACACAACATCCAAGGAAGCAAATCTTTTCTGTTAACAAGACATCGGTAGCACCTTTTAAATACATCTATAGAAAAAATCAAGCGGACAAAAATGATTGTCCATCCAATGATATAGCCGCACTCACCAACTATACGAGTCCATTCTACCTCACCATTAAATCCAAAAGCATACATATCTCCTCCCATAAGATTCGCGCCAACATTTGTCCCAAGTCCTAAGCCATAACCAAAGAATGGTATATTGAAATTTGTAAAAGCTGCAAATAAGCCACCTGCATATCTGTCTCCTACAACTCCTTCCATTCCTCCCTCTGCCTCATTGGCTGTCTCTAATCGTTCATTAAAGGCAGCTATAGCCTCACCGCCTATACCAAGAGACAGCATCACTGCAATAACAATTATACCTATTATTATAAATTTAAAGAATTTACCTTTTAAACTGTTTTTTCTTAAAGCCGCAATAAATAAGAAAAACAAGAAAACAATGGTCTGGAAAAAGTTTGTTCTTGATATTGATGTTGGTATGGCAATAAGGTAACAGGCAAGCATAATATACAAGGTTCGTTGTGGTATTTTTAATTCCTTTGGCAATGAACTGTTTTCAATCAAGAAATATAGCAAATAACAACCCACTATTGCTTGATAACAAACATATCCTGTTGTAAAAGAGAAGGTTCCTGGTGGCCGCATGTATCCCATTGCACCCTGAAAACCAGCAGAACCTTCGCCGCCGACACCCATATTTACCCAAGCTGTCTGAGGTGATCTAAATTGCATAATTATCAAAATGGTCATAGGAATTGACACATACAAAATAAATCTACCCATTTTCAATAGATCATTTCTGCTAAGCAGCTTTGCCATAATAAAAATCATCGGAAAATGGAAGAAATAGATACGCCAACCGAAAAATGCTACAAACAGGTTATGATGTCCTGCCACCAATGTCAGAATAAGAGATATGGAACTTACAAAACACATAACTTTTACATATGTGTTTTTAAGCCACCCTTTTTGCATGGCTATACAATATAACCATATCACAATAGGATCTCGAACCAACAACAATGGTGTCGCCAATGGTTGTAAAAACCATTTTCTTAAAGCTCCCTCAAAAATTAATAAAAACAGATATGTCCATAACGCCATACGGTATTTCGCGTATGGCTCACCTGCTGTAAGTTTTTTTAGATTAAGATAATTCTCCATCCTTTATTTATGATTAAGAAATTGCTCTACACTCTCTGCCAGTTCATCCTCATATTTCTTCCAAGGTCGCTTGGCAGCAGTTTCCAAGGCATGCCTGCCCGTTGTCTCCAATTTTGCAGGATTATCAATAAAAGACAATAGAAGTTCCTTTATTGGAGCAGAAGTACCAGCTTCAACAATCCATCCGTCCTTTCCATCTGTCATAATGTCTGGTCCGCAGGTACGGTCGGTCGTGATAACAGGAGTGCCCTGTGACATGGCTTCTGTGATGACGAGCCCAAAGCCTTCAAATAGGGATGGGAATATGAACACATCACTCTCAGCCATCAGCTTCAACACTTCTTCATGAGCAAGTGTAGGTATATATTTCACACAGGCAAGTGCTTCTTTCAATGCCTTGCAGGCATCAATGTTCCCTCTGCCTACAACCGTAAGCTCAATCTTATCCTCTAGCCCTTTCACGGCATCAAACACGTATGCAAGCCCTTTTCTCTGCGACAGACCTCCTACATACAGAGCCTTTATCTTTCGCCCATTCTCAAAAGTCCTGTAAATCCTATTTTTATTAACAGGCGGAAAACCATAAGGAATCACCTCCACATCAGCCAGCTCTCCCGGATAATCCTTCAGGGACCACTTGGTGAAGCTGCTCGCCACATATATCCTATCTGCCAAGCGTAGCTCCTCGTCTTTCCTTCTGAGTTTCTCATCCGAATCGGCAAAGCCACCCAGTGTTACCGCCCAATCGGGATTTTTTGTCCGTTCCGACTCAAAGAGTTCTCGCATTGCTCTCCAATGGCCGATAGGCAAGTCATATATACACACTTTGCCAAGTCGTTTAGCCTCTCTGAATGTGTGTAAAGCCACATCCTCGTATGCATATACAGCATCTACCTTATCAGCATCACGCCTGAGCAAATCTGCCGTCCTCGTGTCAGTGTATTGAGATTCCTTGTCACTACAGAACATTCCAGTCTCGTGAGTCATAAGAGTATTGATGCCAAACTTTATACAAATTTGCCTTCCTAACTCTTTATACGGGAAACAAACAGTCTTTTTTCGAATTGTGTCATCGTATGATTTCCTTTTGAAAGCCTTCAACCCAGGTAAATTTGATACAGTCTGCCATAATCCACTGCTGAACACAGCTATGGAAGTCACATATTTGTACAATACACCCTTGCGGTTCAAACCATACACAGCAGCTCTCGTATTAGCATTTCCATTAGGGTGTGAAATGATTATTGTCTTCTTTCCATCCATGTTTTCCAATATAATTTCAGGTCTCCGCTGAGCAGAGACGTTATTACAATATATTTTTGAAATGAGCTTAAGAGGTAAAACAATTCAAATAATTATTTGCCACCACTTCAGGTGTGAAATGGGAGCACCATGCTTTCATACTTTTCCTGATATTATGGACTTCGTCTGTAGTCAAGTTTGCAAAGTATTCCATTCTCGTCAATAGATGATTACTGTCCGATTTCTTGAATGTATATACAGAATCTCCAACGGCTTCCTGTAGTCCGTCCCCATCACTGACAAGGGGAATGCAGCCTGTAGCCATAGCCTCCAAGGCCACTATCCCAAATGCTTCATTATACACAGAAGGAACTACCTGACAATAACAGCCATTCATTTCGTCAACAAGTTCCTTACCAGTCAACATACCATGAAGCACAACATTTTCTTCCAATCCCTCTTTTTGGATATAATCTACAATACGGCTCCGTTCTTCGCCATCTCCAATAATGTGCAACACATTATGGATACTCATAGGGTTACGTTTGACAAATTCGGTGAAAGCATCCAACAAAATAAATATTCCTTTCACCGACACCAAGCGGCCTACAAACGAGAAGCCTTTTCGGTTGTTCTTGTTATCGTCCTTAAATAGCGTATTGTCGTAAGCATTGTGTATAACAGTACAATTTGGCAACTTAAGATGTTCCTTTACGGCATTGCTGACTGCTATGTTCTTTGGGAAGCGAGAGACCAAGTATTTCAATCTTGCCTGCACGTTTTTCGTAGTTCCCGTATGGAATTCGCACATGTGATATACGCAGAACCATTTTTTGAATGGCCAGAGTACAATTGGCCATATTGCCTTCAAAGACAACGGGCTGTGCAAAAAAACATCACATCGCATGTATTCCTTTAAAAGTATTGAACGAGATGCTCCCCGTATAATTCTAAATGGAAGACGACTGTCATCATATTCCATGCTTGGATAATCAGGAGCCAAAACTGTCACATCCTGTCCAATGCGGGATAATTCCTTAGCCAAAATCATGTTGATTGTTTCCAGACCGCCTATATTAGGGTAGAAACATACCGTGTTAATTAGTATTCGCATGCTTATTTATTAAATCCTTAATTTTTATGATACCATAGCATCCAAGCACGGAAGCAATGGAGTAAACAAACCAATAATCCTGATGATACCATTCAACATTTCTTATGATATTTTTAATGCTCATATTGAATATTCTTTATATACATTTCGTAAGTTGATTGCCAATTCAAATGTTTGGACAAAGCAACACAACTGCGTTTCATACAATCTCTCAGACCTATATCATTCATCAGCACTTTGATAGTTCTTTCATATTCATCTACGGTATCACTCTCTGTATAATACACTACGGAATCAAGCACGTCTTCGGTCATAAATCCTTTGTTCGATATAACAGGAACATGAAACTGTATAGCAGCAGACAAAGAGCCGCTTTTGAGTGAGCAGCCAGAATGTGTATTTTCTGGCAATACTAACATGTCGCTGACCTGTATGAACGATGCCAGCTCTGCAATTTCTCTTGCTCCTGTATAATAAATATAAGGCTCGCCTTGTGGGATGCTGGCATTTGTTTTACCTAATGCAAGAACTATTATCTTATGGCCACTTTGCAAGAGTTTATGTATTGCTTTCAAAACATTTGTAAAATTCCTGTTACCAAACAATGTAATGACTATTTCATCGTCATTAGCAATCATATGCCTAAGTGCTTTTCGCTGTTCCTCTCCAATTACAGCATTTGGAATATTACTCGGGATTGGCACTACTGCTACATCTTCAACACCAAGCCCCTTCAACCTTTGCTTGTAGTGCGATATGCTTGTTATAACAACACTACACATTCTGACGATGCCCCTTGTGATTGACTCCATGAGTATAGCCATGGCATTTTGTATTATCTCATACCACTTACCCATCCCTATACACACTTCATGGCAGAACACCATCATCTTCACTCCTGTCTTCTTCACTTCCTTCATGCAGGGAACGAGTCCGAAAGGAAGTCCCTTGGGGTGGAAGCCGTGCGGCACATACTGGAGAGACACTACATCTATGTGATTGTCTTTTACATACTGTGCAATTCGCTTTCCGGTACTTCTGTCCCACCGCTCCACCATCGGAACAATGTGCAGGTCATCGTAGTCAGTACGTATCTCCTTTCTCTTGCGGCATATCACATGTACCTCATGCCCATGGCGGGCAAACTCAGAGGCTATGTTGTATGTGTAGTCGCCAACACCGTCCACCATCGGTGGCATGTTGTTACAGATAAAAAGTATGTTCATATTGTATTAGTATGTTTTTTAAACCGTGTCTTGACTAACACCGTATCCTTGATGACCTCACAAACAATACGGTCATAATCGTTGACATCATTAATGGATGCGATTGTATCTTTCAATGCGCCACATTCCATATCCCAGAAATTGTCAAAAGAACCGGGGAAATGTTTACATCGCCTTACTATCTCGTCAATTTTCGTGCTGAACTTTTCGTTGACCTTACTATTTATGTAAGGCATCAACTTCAGTTTAGTGATAGTAGTCAAAGCTAATCTTGTTTCCTCTTTCGGGTTTACATACTTCTTCAGTGACAGGCTGATGCTTATTAGTGTCAGCTGATTCATGATGCGTTATTTTAGCAGTCCCCAAATACGCAAGACTTCCTCAATCACAGGAGCCATATCATAATATTTATACTGAGCCAATCTACCGCCGAATATTACATTCTCCTCCTGATTCGCCAACGAGCGGTATTTCTCTGCCAATTCATTGTTTCGATCATCATTCACGGGATAATATGGCTCCATACCATGCTTGTATTCTGTAGAGTATTCCTCACTGACCACAGTCTTGGGACAATCATAGACTTTTTGTCCGAACATCTCGAAATGCTTATGCTCGATGACACGAGTGTATGGCTCATCATGAGAGGTGTAGTTGACTACGGCATTGCCTTGATAGTTTGGAGTGTCCTCTATGCGAGTCTTAAAAGACACGGTGCGCCAGTCGAGTTTGCCGAATTGGAAATCATAGAACTCGTCGATGGCTCCGGAATATACAAGTTTGTCGGCAATATCTTGCCAGTGGTCTTTTAAACGTAAATTGCCGCTAATTACCCGTAAATTATCCGATAATTCTATGTCATCCTTGAAGAAGTCACAATCCGTCAGACATTCCACTCCTTCCAACAAGCCATCAATCAATTTATTATAGCCACCAATGGGAATACCTTGATAACAATCGTTGAAGTAGTTGTTGTCGAAGACAAAACGCAGCGGCAGTCGCTTGATGATGAACGCAGGCAGCTCAGTACACTTACGTCCCCATTGCTTCTCGGTATATTCCTTGATGAGGGTATAGAAGATGTCCTTGCCAACTAATGTCAGCGCTTGCTCTTCCAGGTTCTGCGGTTCACGACCATTAAGTGCAGCCACAGCCTCTGCCTTCTGCTCCTCAATCTTCGCCTTCGCCTCCTCTGGAGTTCTGACTCCCCACATCTGGTAGAAGGTATCCATGTTGAAGGGAAGATTATACAGCTTTCCTTTGTAGTTGGCCACAGGAGAGTTGGTATATCTGTTAAACTCCACGATGGAGTTGACAAAGTCCCACACCTCTTTATTATTCGTATGGAATATATGCGCACCATACTTGTGCACATTGATTACAGCCTCCCTCCCATCGGGGGAGGGAATGAGGGTGGGGCTACAATAAACATTGCCGCCAAGATGCGGCCGCTTGTCTATCACCAAGCACTTCTTGCCTTGCTTTGCAGCAAGATGCGCAAATGTGGCTCCGAAGAGACCAGAGCCAACAATAAGATAATCATAATGCTTCATACCATATATAGATGATAATTCATATTAATCGTTCCATGTAATTACCTTGCGGACAAAAGGAGCACATAAAACACAAATAAAGAGCGTAAGCAGAATCTGAACTAGGAAAAACAATACTGAAACAAAAGCATTGAAGTGCCACACTTCAAACATTTGTTTCTCAAAATGGAAATATATTATTTGTATCGGACAGGACAGCAGATAGATTTCGAATCCGTAATTAATAATTCTTGAAATGGCATAACCTGAAAGTTTACATCTTTCCAACAAACAAGCCGTACCTATTGTAGAGAGGCATGCTAACATAGACATAAGCATGAAGTAAGTGTATTTGATATTTGCAGACATGCCTAATTTATTATAAAAAAAGTAAGTGGCAAGGAACAGGGGAAATAATCCTGCAAGCCATTTGGCGTATCTATTCCAATCTATCTTGTTGTAAAATAACCTTCCGCAATAAAACCACGGGAGATACATGAAAAGTCTTCTTATTATCTCAACGTCAATTTTGACAAAACTCAAGAACAGCAACAATGTCATTATAATGCCTTTATGCCTAACGGATTGCTCTAACAACCTGACACACATGAAGCATAGGAAGAGTACTGCAAGAAACCATAGGTATTGACCATTCTCGCAAGTGATGGTATCAAAGAACACCTCATCGTATGTTGATTCTAAATCAGCACGAGTAAAATACCACACATGAGTCGCTATGGCAAAGCAGAACAATACAAAAGGGTACAGCAACCGCTTAGATTTCTTAAGAAACAGATTGCTTATCTTATCATACTTTCCCGCTTTCAAACATCTGTCATATACCGCTCCGCTGGCTATGAAAAATAAAGCCATGTGGAATGTATATATCAACGGACTAAGTGAGTCAACCAGACAAACTACCCCCCCGAATTGGTTTTGACTATTTCTGCATGCCCTACTACAACAAGCATGAGAGCTATTGTCTTTACAATATCTAATGCTCCTGCTGTTTTCATAATATCCGTTTAATTAAATTCAAAACTTTCATGATGTTCTTTTGTGTTTTTCCCGTCTTTCGGTATTGCTTAATAAAATGCCATCTGCAATTATGCACCTGATTAAAACTTCTATACAGCTCAGGGTCAGCTGCGAGCAGCATATTCTCCATCTCGCCTATTCTCTTGTCATCCTCAGCGATATTGGGGAAGTGGCATATATACAAGCCATAATAGCCCACTATGATACGGGCTGTTTGAACACGCTGCGCATTTCTAACATTCTCATTCTCACTGATATTCTCACAGTAATCCTCCAATATCCTTCTTGCAACGATATACTTCTGGTCTTTTTGCTTCGGGTTGACAATAGAAGTGTCTTGTCCCTCTATATCCGTCTGATACATATAAAGTTCATAATCAAAGAAAGAAATCGTATCGCAATGCCTTAAGGGGAAATAGGCGAACTCCGTGTCTGTTGCACAACAACCCTCAGTAAGTCTCAATTTGGATTCTTTCAGAACGGATGTCTTATATGTCGTACCATGCATTCCATAGCAATCGTGCAGGTTATACTTTGTGAAGTCAACATCCTTCAGTTTCATCGTTTTCCCGACAATAGCTTTGTCCGGTGCAACCACGACAGGAGGATTATTACATATTGTATGCGTTGTGATGACCATGTCTGAGTCAATCATCTTCAGACTATTGACATACTTCTCCAGCTCCTCGGCCTTGAAAAAATCATCAGCGTCAAGGAGTCTGAAATATTTGGCAGTAGCCTGTTTAAGGGAAGCATTACAGCAGGAACCGTAATGTCCGTTCTCCTTGTCTATGACAATTATGCTCTGCGGATATTTTGCCGCCCAATTATGAGCTATTTCCGATGTCTTGTCCTTTGAACCGTCATTTACCACAAATATCTCAAGGTCATCGAGAGACGGAATAATTAATGACTGTATGCAGCGGTCGAGATACTTCTCCTGATTATAGGCCGCTATTGAAATGGCTAATGTTTTCATTTATTATAGTATATTTCAATGTAAACTTTAGTATTCAGATAGAGAAGACAATTCGCTATCTATTAGATGCTTGATATTGATTTGTTCTAATTGTGAATCTTGGTGAAAGCGTGTCTTGATATCGTTCCATACATCTAATCTGTCGATTTTCACCACTCCTTCTTTAAGGACTCTTGCAGGTATTCCTCCAAGTAAGCTGTATTCTGTGATTAGAGAATAATCTTTGTTTAGTAAAGAAAGATTAGACACAATTGTATGTGATGGAATAATTGTCCCTGGACATATTTTGCATGAATTTCCGTACCAACAGTAGTCTCCTAACGTGATGCCCCTTGTATACCGACATACTGTTCCTGTCTTAATATCTGCAACAGGGTGTCCAGATGTATCCATTATAGTTGTCCCATATGCAAATATGTTCATTTTCCCTAATGTAAGTCTATCCCAAATAATTATTTTCATTTCTTCACCGAAACTGCAATTATCCCCTATTTTTATGACGCCATGGTTTGAGATTTTCACTCCGTTCAGTATTTTACACCTGCCCTCAAAATAGATTGTTCCTGTATTGCACAGCTGTCCTCTGCTTACATCAAAGAAAAATCCTTTACCTATCTCTACAAGACCAGTTTTAACAGGGCAGAGAAATACTATTTTCCCAATACTGCTTATTTTGAACTTATGATCGTATATCAGGATAGGAAGCTTTATTGCATCCCTCAAAGGTAAAGACCTAAAATTGATAACTAATGTTTTTACAAGACTTATATGGAATATATTAGTCTGCCTATATTGTCGTATTAGGGCATGCAGATGCTCTTTCAGATTAAATATTGACATCATTAGCTTATTTAAACAATATTTTCTTGATTTTTGAGTATAATAAAATGTTGAAATAAAATGGGAACACGTATTCGCCAATCACGAATATCCTCAGCCTGATTGCTAATTTGGCGTTCAAGGACGGTCTTATATATAAAAGTTTCAGTTTGTTTATATACTGTTTTTTTTGGGTAATTTGTGGTGATACCAGAATCTCCATAGCTGTTCCTACCAATAGGCCCACATACATGTTTTCAAATCTGTAGTTATTGTATCTGATATCATTTTTAATGCTATGATATTCATGCTCACATATTTCAACCATTTCATTAGCCATCTTTACAGAAATATTTCCTTTAGAAGAAGAGCAGATTGACAATGAGTTGTATATGTATATGTATGTAATATCTTTTATAAATACTACTTTTGTTGCAACACATGCCATTTGAAATGAAAACCATAAATCCTCATGAAGATGATGTGGAATGCATCTGATATTGTTTTCTCGCAAAAAACTAATCAGATACAGTTTGTTCCAAGTAGGTTGATAGAAGAAGTTATTGGATGATATTGCCGCATACTGACCTTCACAATATTCATTATTGCAAAGTTCATTAAATAGAAATTCACGCTGTACATTTTCTCTCCTTATTGACCCTACAACCATTTGCGTTCCCTCATACTCTTTGGCTGCAGAATATAGTTTTTCTAATGTGTATGGGTATATCACATCATCTGCGTCCATAAAGAAAAGATATTTACCATCCGCTTTTTCTATAGCTGTGTTCTTTGATGCACCTAATCCCATATTCTGGGGATGGCGGATGATTCTAATATTTCTTTCCTTGTGCGAATCCTGAAAGGATTCAATTATCTTGAGCGTGTCGTCAACGCTTGCATTGTCGATAATCAATATTTCATAATTGTCGTAGGTTTGAAAATATGCACTTTCTAATGCTCTAAGAATAAAGCTACTGGCATTAAATACGGGTATAGCTAATGTTATTTTTTCTTTATCCATGGGAACTAATTTGATTTTAAACCATAAACTCTAATACCAGATGTGAGATTCCAATTTATATAGGATTTCACATCTTCTTTATCTTTTCTATAAATGTGAGTTTGTAGAGCCTTTGCTGGTGTGCCTGCTACGAGAGTGTAGGTATCTGATATGATTCTTCTGTTAAGGGTTGAATTGGTCGCTAATGTGCACCCTTCCGGGATAGATGAACCTTTAAGAATTGTACATCCTGTGCATATCCATGCATTAGAATGAATGTGAATAGGCTTGCTGACTTCCCGATAGCACTCATCAGGTGATGTACGAAACTCATGAAAATCGGTGTCCATAATACTGACATTCCATCCTATACTACAGAAATCGTCTATCTCGATTTTATTATGACAGACAATTCGTGCAAAAGCATTAATATCACAGTTTTTTCCTAAAGACAAGCTACCACCCTCATGAATTGTTATGTTACTGCTGTTTCCAGCTAATACAGATCCGTGGAAAATAATGCAGCCACCGTTATTTATTACAAATGGTTGGCGAGAGTAACAAGCTGGTTCGTAATTTATCCCCAGCTTTATCATTCCGAATTTAATTTTTTCTGTCGGAATATCAAATATATATTTACCAGACCCCGAAAGACGCACGTTATATAGGAGTACAGGTAACTTGAATGCTTTTTTAAGTGGCAAATAAGATAAATTAAAAACAAGAGTCTTAAACCAACTGATAGAGAAAAAACGCTTGATTCTACTTGTCCATAACTGTACATATTGTATCATTTGATTTTATTTTTAATTTTTGCAACTAGAAAATTCCTTTCGTTCTGTTCCATCCCTAAAAACAGAACAATTAGACATACACAACATAATGAGATAATAGTAGCCAATAGCAATCTTATTAAGCCGTCGTTCATACTTTGATAGATAAAATATGAAACAGAGAAAGACAGCGCATACACTAAGACTACTCTAATAATAACTCTTTTTAAAAATAACCGGAAAGAAAGGAAAACCATCGAGCGTAGCATGTATGCACTGGATAGTGTAGCCAAAAACATAACAATACAATATACAATGGAAGACAATTCTGGAATGCTGAAGGTGGAATAACAAATATATACTATGGGAAAGATTGTAAACAATATTCCATTAACCACAAATTGGTATTTGCGAATATTACCATTGGCTAAGGCGGCTGTCACCAATGGATTGCGTACTGAATTTATTGCAACTGAAAATAAACCGATTTTAAAAAATGATGCTGCATGGTCTGGAACCTTTCCTAACCACAATTCCAACAGATAGTCTGATTCATAAAAAACTGGTACGGCAATTAACAATATCAAAAAAGCGGAAAATTTACAGCTACGCATGATTAACTTGTTCAAATCATCGTAATTGCCGCTGGAATATGACTTGGTAATCTGAGGATTGACTGCTGTTTGAAAATTACCGCTGAACTGATTAACAATTAGGGTGTCCAGTTCGTTGTACCAATTTTAGCTCACTTTCCTAAGCGTTTTGGTT
>OCIU01000891.1_pt1 | contig 23114 bp, 17 predicted proteins | sample 1538471 | NCBI WGS metagenome assembly OCIU01 (sample SAMN04571693, study PRJEB22368) | human gut metagenome | biome: human gut; material: stool | host: Homo sapiens | place: Luxembourg | collected 2012-06-01 | reverse complement strand
CAGCATGATCTCCTTCATGCAGGGCTCGATGTGGATTTCGAGATTCTGACCCGTTTTGCGGCGTGTGTAACGGATGTAGTGGCCGTCGATATTCTCCTGTCTCAGATAGGCCAGGTCGACGAAAGCCATGCCCCGGCAGTAGAAGCAGAACAGAAACAGATCGCGGCATCGGGCCAATTGCGGAAATTCCGTCAGATCGGCCTGTTTGATGCGGGCGAGCGTCTGTTCCGAAACGGCTCGTTTGCGGGTCTTTGCGATGCCGGTATAGACATCGGCGAAAAGTTCGGCGTCGGCGATCGCGCCCCGTTTGAAAAGCAGGTTGCACATGGCGCGCAGATTGCGCATGTAAAATGATGAACTGTTGCGTGATACGCCGCGACTTCGCAACCACTGCTCGTAGCGCTCCACGGTCGGAGCATCCAAGCTGAATTCCGTGTTCGGCTCCTGTATGAAACGGAAGAAACTGGAACGGGTATGACGGTAGTTGTTCGCCGTGCCGTGCCGTCCTTCCGATTGTACTTCGCGAATCAGTTTTTGAAGTTTCCTGTCGAACTCCTCTATCGAAATCGTGTTTCGTTTCCCTCTCTTTTCCATTGTCGTCGATTTTAATGGTCTGAAATTGAAAATCCGTTTCGCGAAGATAGGCGGTGTGTGGGAAAGGAAGTTGTCGAAAACGTTCGTTTTTCCCGCGTCGCGGTGCCGTCCGCTCTCGCTGCATTCGGACTTGTCGCCGATTCGGATATGCCGCTCTCCGTCCATACGGTGCCTGTGCGATGCGGAGTTAGGGACACTCGAAACGATATGGCCGCAATTTGTTCGGCAGCGATACTCGCGGAACGGTTGCGACATACCACCTGCATAAACGGTGCCCCTGTCTGTCGAACGAGGCTGCACGGCATGTTCGGAGAAGTGTTCTGTCGGATTACGGTCGTTGCCGTCCGAAAGTTGCTTGTCCGCGGTTTCTCCCCTTCGCCCGGTTTTACGAGTGGGTAACAACTTTAATCAGGTCGTCAAGGTGTTCAGTACTTGTCTTTCGTGGAATGTGCCGCCTTGGAGATAGACACATTTATGACCTGTACGTGTAAACTGAAAAAGTTCTCTTTAAGGAAGTGCTAGAACCGATCAGGCGACTGTAAAAAGAGCGGGTGGAAGAATAAGTGGTTGTGTTAGCCCTGCTCATTTCAGTAATGCGACTGTCTTTATGCGTGTAAAACAGTCTACAATAATTGAAATAGAAGCAAACACGTTAGTTATTGTATTTTTAGGATAGAAATGCAAAAAGGTCCCTGCTTATCAGTGATTCGAAAACTGACTGATGATATGAATTATTAGTATATAATGATTGTGAGTGTACTCTGCGAATCCGTTCGTTCGTCCCTGTGGTTTATTGGAAGGTGGATTGAAAAAGAAGTTGAAGGCCTTATGTATCAGCGAATACATAAGGCCTTCAACGTTTGGATGGAATCGTTATTTCAGGGATCGGGGCTTGCGCAGGTGGCTCCAAAACTGGCGGATGAAGGTTTGCGGCAGGCTTTCCCTGTAAACGATACGGTGTTTCCATCGGTTTGCCCACCAACGGCGCGTCTTGAAGTACAGAGAGCGGACGAGTCCGCCGCCCTTCGGTGCCCGTACCGAGAATTCTGGTCCGAGGATATCGTTCAGAACCCGTCTTTCCAACGATCCGTCGCGTTCGAACGGTGGAATTTTGACAGGATCTAACCCCAGAAAGTCGATGGAAAGGGCATTCAGGCAGTACAGGAACTTCGTCATATTTTGCGATTCGGCTACACGCTCCAATGCTATCCAGTCTATCTGGTCGTGGTACCGTTCGACGAACATCGCCCAATCCGTTACATGACGCAGCCTGATTTCGATCGCTGCAAAGTGGACGGCCGCGTGCCGGAGCAGAAACAGTGCATTGAAATCCGCATGGGGAATGCGGATCGGCACGTTGCCGATGCGGATGGTTGTATCGGTTCCTGACTTGGCGAGGCATTTCAGCAGACGGTCGATTTCCTTATTAGAGCGATGGGAATGGACATTTAGAAAATCGTAATGGTTTTCTACCATTACGCCGTCCAGACGAAAAACCGTGTGGTGGTGTTTATCCTTGTCGATGGCAATGTCCCGTTCCTTGTGAAGCAAGGCGTCTGCTTCCTTTTGTCTTCCGTAAAGCCAGATATCCAGATCGCCACACGGTCGGTGGTTGGGTATCGGGTAATTCAGACTCATACCGTACCCTTTGAGTAGCATCAGATCGATGCCGTGTGCTGCGTAGAAGCCTGCCAAATCGGCGAGAACCCGCTTCTGGCGGAAATTTCGTTTCTCGATCTGCTCCACGTTATAGGCCCACCGGAGCAGAAGTTCGCGATCCGGTTGCCGATCGGAAGGGAGAAGCCCGCTTTCAGTAACTCGTCGCAGACCGTCCCATGCTATGGCTAGAACTCCTTGTACTCCTGCACAAGTATAGACCGCAGGCCAAAATCCGTTACCGTTGCCAATGCTGTCGGGCAGGGATGTCGGAAGTGACTGCGGATGAAGTCCCCAGCAGACGAGGTGGAGAAGCGGTTGGGCGATCTTGTCGTCGATCATGTTACTTGGCAAAATAGTTTAGGACCTTTACGAACCGAGATGTACCGATTTCGCGCGTCAAATGTGTCAAGATATAATCCCGTCCCCGTTTCCCCATTGAAGCGCAGCGTTGCGGATCGTCGTATAACTTTCGGATCGCCGCCGTGAAAGCGTTCAAGTCTTCGGCCTGTGTGAAAAGACCGATGTCGTTGCCTTCGATGATCCGTTGCATGTCTGTTCCTGTGTCGAAACTCGCCAGAACGGCCGTACCGGCGGATAGAATACTCCACGTTTTGGAGGGCATGGCGATGCCGCCGAACCCCTTTTTGCAAGATACGACGGCGGCGTTTCCCAAACCGTATACGAACGAAACTCGTTCGTAGGGTTGTATCGGGAGGATTCGCAGATTCTGTAAATTTAGCTCGGCGACACGTTTTTTATATGGTTCGGATTGTTCTTCACTACCGAAGATCAGGTATTGCAGGTCGGGCAGATCGCGGGTGGATTGCGCCGCTTGCAGGATAATGTCTATATTTTGGGCCGCCCCCAGATTCCCGGCATACACGATATAGAATTTCGAACGGTCGAGACCGAATTCGTCGAAAAGCGGATTGTCTTTCCGTGCGACGGGGACGACGGCGTTTTCGTCCACCCAGTTGTAGATGACTTCGATTTTGTCCTCCGGAACGCCTTTGGACAACAGGTTGCGTTTGAAATCCTCGGAAATGACGATGATCCGGTCGGCGTGGCGATATGTGAAATTTTCGATCCAGCGACCGATTTTCCATAGCAACGAACCTTTGTGCGTCAATCCTGTGCCGACCAGGGAGTCGGGAAAGATGTCTTGAAGATTGTAGACGAAGGGTTTATGGGTAAACCGTTTGACGAGAGCGGCCATGGCGCCCTGAATGGGCGGCGTGCTCGATATGAACATCACGTCGCACCTGCGTGCTTCGCCGGAGAAAACCGCCCATGAAAACTGTCTGACGCAGCACAGTGTGTAGCGGAAAGCGCGCAGAACAGGGTTGTGCCCTTCGCGCATCATACCGAATCGCCGGACGGTCATTTTCCCGTCGTAACACGTTTCGATTCGACGCCTTTTGTATTCATTGCGAACCTCCGCGGAGACGCCGCGTGTAGGGATCGGAGTGTAGACCGTCATCTCGAATCCCGTATCGGCGAAGACGTGATTCCTATTCTCGCTCAAGTAGGAACTCGCGGCCTTTTCAGGATGAAAATAGGCTGGAAGAAAAAGAATCTTCATGGGAGATTGGAGAATTATATGCATGTGCAGATGTTATCGACTTTGCCGGTTCCTGTTCGATCACTGTCGCTCGTAAATGCTGGTTGTATGTAAAATATATTTCTTTTCTTGAAAGAAATTTCGGTACGATACGGGGAGTATATGATCGCGGAGAATCATCTATTGAGCTGTTCGATGATTTGTCGATAACGTTTGCGACTGTCTATGATATTTCCTTCTTCGTCCACTACATAGACTCCACCTTTCTTGTATGCCGTGTTCCAACGTGTTGCATCAGGGTATTTGTGCCGTTGTTCGATCAGATAGGGTACAGGCAGGAATCCGTTTTTGAATACGGTGAACAGCCCTTCGGGAGTGTAAAGATCGGGAAAGTACCGTTCGAGAAGATGCACACAGTCTTTTGCCTCTTCGTAGAGTTCGGCAGTACGTTCGCTTGTCCCAATGTCGTAGGCCATGTTCGGTATGACGCCTTCGGATCGCAAACGACGGTATTCCTGTAATGCTGCGAGTGTGATTTTGATGCTCTCTTTTACGATCGGAGGGGTTGCCAACCTTATGGCTTCCGAATAACTGACCACATGTATGATTTCAGGGCTATTTGAATTATTAGGTTCGATGTCGTCCATCAGAGCGGTGACTGCCGCGAGCTGTACCTTTGCTTTTTCGATATCGGGAGCGAAGAAGTCCAATCCTGCCCTAGCCTGTAAACTGACCGAAAACGAACTGTCCTCCAATTCTCGGATGAGTTTCAGCATTGCCCGACCTTTTGCCAGATCTTGAATGCCGGAGGTATATTTCGGTGTATTGAGCATGTTTTGTAGAATCAGGTGGTGTATACCGTATTTTTTTGCGGTTTTGGCTGCTAGATATGCCGATACGATATAAGTGATGTCGTCCGCACCCCGAAAGGCGAAATGGTGTGGAACATTAGGTTCGAGTGGTTTTCCGGTAGACGCGACGTATTTGATCGTTTCGATATGCTCTTTGAGGTTGTTCAACACCGAGTTTTTGCCGCGGCCGTCAATTTCGCAAAACCACCAGAATGATAGCGCATGCCACGAGATGTTCAGAGACCTTTCATGCATTTGTGCCAATCCTGGAACATCTTTCGTTCCTGCATAAGTTCGTACCAGCATGGGTTTGGCTATCGCGGCGATTTGCATATATTCCGTTTCTGAGTTGATAGGTACGCCGCCTCCGTTGGGTCGACCTTCCCAGTCTTCGCCGAAGTTGGACTGCGTAAGTTGCGAACTGCCGATCGAGAGGACATCCAGCAGATGCGAATCGGCCATCTCTTTTGTCCATGCGCAAAATTCCCTGACCCCCTCCACTCTGTTGGGATTGTACGGTCCCATGTGTGCTCTTATAATTGGCAAACTACCATGTTCGCGACAGAATTTCAGACGTCCTATATAGGAGTCGTGGTCTGTGCCGCAATCGCGGTATCCGTAGTGATTCTGCGGTAATACGTATTTATACGTTTCGTTCGCTATCAGTGTCGTAGCGAACTCCGTTCGCATATTGTCATACCGATTTCCTTCTGTCAGGTTACGAGGTAGGCGTGATTTGGGGACACCGTATTTTCGAAGCGATTCTACCGGAGTTTCATCGCCGGGGAAAAGCAATACGGCGTCGCCTAATTCCGCTTTGACCAGATCGCAGGTATCGGGGAGTCCGGCGAATGAGATTCCCCTGATGGGGCCTCCGTCGTATTCGAACATCCTGTGATCCTTGAGGGCATAGTAGAGCTGGCAGAAATAATTTCTACCGTCTTTGGGATCCAAACGGTAACTGAACCCTATGCGGGTTACACCGTTGTCGACAAGCCATTTCCGAAATAGACCGAAATTATTGAGTTTCTTGATATCGGTAACGGCCATCTGGATGTCGTCGGGAGAGAGAAATCCGGCATACCCGCATTCTCGTACATAGTTCAGGATGGAACTGATGCCGAGTGTGTGCACATCAATTGAAGTCTTGACGAAGGCGAAAACTTCGTTATCTTGTAATGTCATTACTGGATTTCAGCTAAAATTTCTTCGCGGTTGCGATTTTTCAGTCCGAGTCGTTCGAGGGATCGTCCTGTTTTATTGAAATCTGTATTCAAAAGAGCAGAACAGATTCCCACTAATGATGTATAGAGCGGCATTTCCAATCCTGCGGCTTTACCGAATGCCAGTAGGGGAACAGCTCCTGTGGGGATATCTTCCGTAATTTGCCGGCAGTCGATTTTACCGGGAGCCAGAATGTCGTAATATGCCGGATTGCTTTTGAGCCTTTCACACAGGGTATCGCCCTGGATGTTGTCGTATGCGAATGATACCCAATCCTTTGCTCGAATCATTTCGATCCCGTAAGCTTTGCCTACGGCTACCCGTTCGGCATCGAGGCGGTCTAAAAAATCGGCGATACACGGCGTCATTTCACGATAGAAATAAAAATTGCTTCCCCGCTCGATTGCTGCTGCATTGAAGAGCACTATGCTTGGATGGAATACTGCTCCGTAATTTTCTAGACTCGTGACCAATACATTCTTGCAAGGCATGAAGCAATTGAAAAACGGGCTGATCTTATCAATGATGTATTTGGTGTCCGACGCAGGGAGTCCCGACAGATAAACTTTGTCTTTAATGCCGATGATATTTACCGAACCGTGCGTTTTCAGGCGGCAGGCATATACCAGCGTCTGCGCTTCCGCCAAATAGATACGTTTATCAAATCCGTTGTCAAGGAGTACTTTGCGAAACTCTATGGCTCCGCCCGTCCGTCCGGGGTTGAGGATGATTGTTTGTCCCTCTTCGAGGGAATTACTCAATTGTTTGGCCAACGAGGCATGAGCGGTTGCCGTTGTAGCTACCATGATGAGTTCGGCGCCCTTGATTGCTTCAGTTGCATCACAAGTCACTCCGGCGAGTTTGCCGTATGCGTTGATTTTACCTTCGAGTTGGATGCCGCCTTTTGTTCTGAGTACATCGACTATCGTTTGATTGAGTTCGCTGACAATTACTTCGTTACCGATGCTTGCCAGATAGCCGGCAAGTGCTTGTCCTCCATTGCCTGCTCCGATGACTGCTATTTTCATTTTCAAAGGGGATTTAGGAGCAAATTAGCCTATTGTCGATTCGATATTGGTATTTCGCAAGACGAGGTCGTTGCCTTCTTCGTCATATACTTTCAGCATTTGCAACACGGTTGTTATGTCTGCCAGCAGTTCTTCTTTTGAGTCGGCCTTGATAAACACTTTTGAAAAGATCTGTCGCAGAGTTCCCGGCCATGTCACACTGTCGCCTTCCTGATAGTTTTGCGCATACCGGAATACGAACGGCATGCGGGTGATCTCTTCTGCCCCTGTGATTTTGGCGATTAGTCCCGGACGGAGAAGAACGTTCAGCAGGCAATAGTGATGTCGAAACCTGGGATTCTCCTGGTGCGGCAGATCTGCCCCTTCGAATCGGCCGGTCAGTGCATAACGGATATACATCTCCATGTGATTGATTCCGTTCTCCATTAAGACGAATTTCCAATCGTTTACGCCCCCGATTCTGAAAGACATCTCAAAGATGTAGAATCGATTGTTCGTAACGATTGCCTCTACCGAGAAAGTGCCACTATGCAGTCCGATCTGTTTTGCCAAACTTTGTAAACCCGGTAATAGTTGTTTGTAACAGATATCTATGTATTTCGAAGGAAAAATATAGGCGGCAGGTAGTCGGACGATATGCTGTTGTTCTTCATTGACGGCCTTATCGTTCATCGCCGATAGTGAAACTATCCCATTTTGAATGGAAAAGGTGACCGAAACGTAATCCCCATCCATGTATTTTTCGACGATCACTTGTCGTGTTTGGGAAAATGAGATGGCATGTGGATAGGCGTCGAGTAGTTCCCGTTCGTTGTAACAAATGGAGATTCCCCGAGCGGCGTAACTGTCTGCCGGTTTGATGATGACCGGGTATTGCATTTGGGCTAGGTCGTCGGGCGAAAACGTTTGGTCCAGATGAAACTCCTCGACAACATTAATTCCGTTTTCCCTGCACAACGTTTTGAACCGAAGTTTATTTCGTGTGGAGTCGATTTGATATAGATTCGCATAAAAAGGCAATCCTAATTTTTCGCATGCTTCTGCGGCAATGCCTGTATTGAAGTCTTCGTATGAAGTAAAAATGCCGTCGACTTGTTCTTGTTTTGCAATCGATACGACGTCGTCGACATTAGCTGTACTGATATCGTATGCTTTGTCTGCGACCTTTTTGGTCGGGGAATCGGGGGACATGTCCATGACGATAGTGTAGATGCCCATGTTCTTTGCCGTTTCGACGATATTAATCGATAGAGTTGTCCCTCCCAAGATTAAAAGCTTTTTCCCTGAAAATTCCTTCATATCCTTGCTGTTTTTCATTTTGATTCTATTCTGATTGATTTGCGGGCCGCTTCGCATCGATGTACGGCTTCCTGTGCGGTGTCGGCTTGTGCGACGACGAATCCTATGCGGTCGGTACTGTTGCGAATCGATGCGATTTCCTCTCCGCTTTTTCGGATTATCGAAATTTCTTGTATTCCGGGTAATTTACGGGCTTCATCGATTCCGGCGACTGATTGCAATATGCCGGGGCAGCTTTCGAAGAAGCGGATTGCGCTGCCTTTTGTGAAACGGGGACTGAGATCGGGAGTGTACCCCAGCGAGACATCTATGGTTGCCTGTATCATATCGATGCCGGTCGAAAGCGGTACGAGATGCGTAGTGATGCAATCCCCGCCCATGCGTGCCCCCAATTCGATCATCACGGGTCCCCGATCGGTAATCATCATTTCGACATGTGCCGGTCCGCAATGAATTCCCACGGCATCGATTGCTTGTGCAGTCAGATCGTGGATTCGAGCCTGCATTTCCGACGGTAGGTCGGAAGGTTGGCTGTGTCCCATTTCAACGAAATAAGGTGCTCCGGTTGTCAGCTTATCCGTTATGGCGAGGATGTGTGCCGTTCCGTCGACCACCATGACCTCGACGCTGACTTCCCGCCCTTGTAGATACTCTTCGATGATAACGTTACCATGTCGGGATTGTCCGCGACTGTAGTCATAGGCTGCGAAGAGTTCTTCGGCGGAGTGTACGAGCGATACGCCGCGACTGCCTGCATTGTCCGTGGGTTTGATGATGCAGGGATAGGGTAGTTGGGAAACCCGTTGTAACTCTTCGGCACTGGATATGAGGTGGTACCAAGGTGAAGCGACTCCGTGTTGTCGGAAGGCCTCGATCATTTGAAATTTGTCGGTAGCCTTCACTGCCGTGTCGTATGAAATGCCTGGCAATCCAAGACGGGTCGTAGCTTTTGCGATGGCTCGCATCGGCATGTCGGTGGCGAGCGTCATGATACCGTCCGGCCGAAAATCTTCCGCGACACGGCAAATGGCCTCCTCGTCAATCGTGCTGGCGTTGAAATATTGGTTTGCATAGGGAATGCCGACGGCTTCGGGATTGTAATCCGCGACCGCTACGAAATGTCCTAACTCTTTGGCTCTCTTTATGGCCGGAAGTTGTAAAACCGAAGCGCCGATAATCAATAATTTGCTCATGTCGAATTGTCAGGAGTGTTCGGTGTTGATGTTTTTGCGCCGCAAAACGGAATAGACGGTTACGAATAGAATCTTGACATCGAGTCGGAATGTCAGATGATCGACATAATAGCAGTCGTATTGGAACTTCTCATCTTGCGTGATGGAATTGCGAAAGAAGGCCTGGCTGTATCCCGTAATTCCTGGGCGCACCGTCAGCCGCTTACGCCGTATTTCGTCGTATTCGGTGTAAGGCTTGTTGGCCAAGACAGGACGGGGGCCGATAAAACTCATGTCGCCTTTTAGAACGTTGAGTATCTGAGGAATTTCGTCGATACTGGTTTTGCGCATGAAACGTCCTGTGCGGGTGACGCGTGGATCATGATCGGAATTGAAGGTTGAACCGTCGGCATTCCTTAGATCGGGAGCATTGACCTTCATTGAACGTAGTTTGAACATCTTGAATGGTTTCCCGTTCCGGCCCATGCGTTTGGCATTGTAAAATACCGGCCCGTTGTCGTCGATCCGAATGATGAAGGTCATTATGAATATGACGAGCAGGACGAGGGGTAATAGAATCAAAGCCGATACGATGTCGATCAGCCGTTTAAAAAAATGACGATACATTGCTCCCGTTATGAGATTATCTCTAAGAAATTACGGATGACGTACTCTGCGTCGTCGTCGGAGAGCCGGGTGTGCAGGGGTAGCGTCACTTCGTTGCGATACTGATTGTAGGCGTTGGGGTAATCGGCGATGTCGAAACCGAGGGTCTTGTAGGCGGTCATCATGGGCAGCGGCTTGTAGTGGACGTTGCAGGCGATACCCCGTTCGGCCATTCGGACGATCACGTCGTTGCGTTCGTCGACATCTTTCCCGACCAATCGCACGAGATAAAGGTGCCCGCTCGATGCGTGGTCGGGACCATAGTGGTTGAGCAGCCGCACGTCGTATCCCTTCAACGCCTCGTCGTAATGCCCGATCAATTGCCGGCGCCGATACAACATCTCCGGATAGCGTTTCAACTGCGCCAGTCCGATACCGGCCATGATATCGGTCATGTTGCACTTGAAATTCGGCGCTACGATGTCGTACTCCCATGCGCCCAACTGTGTTTTGGCCAGCGCATCCTTGCTCTGACCGTGCAATGAGAGCAACTGGAATTGACGGTAGAGCCATTCGTCGTCGATCCCGTCGATCGGACGCCATGTCAGGGCGCCGCCTTCGGCCGTGGTAAGGTTTTTCACGGCATGGAACGAAAACGAGGTGAAATCGGCGATCTGACCGCACATCAGCCCTTGCCGCTGCGCGCCGAAGGCATGGGCGGCATCGGCCAGGACGATCACTCGACCGAAAGCCTTCTGAATCTCATTGGCGGGTCGGAACAACCGTTTACGGCTCTCCACGGCCGCATAAATGCGATCGTAGTCGCAAACGACACCGCCCAAGTCCACCGGCATGACAACCTTCGTGCGTTCGGTAATGGCTGCGCAGAGTTTGTCGTAGTCCATTTCGTACGAATCGGGAGCCGTGTCAACCAGAACGACCTTCGCACCGACGTGGCACGTCACGCTCGCCGTGGCCGTATAAGTATAGGCCGAAGTGATGACCTCGTCGCCCGGCCCCACGCCCAACACCCGAAGGGCCAACTCCATGCAGGCTGTTGCGGAATTCAGGCATACGGTTGTTCCGGTATGGCAATAATTCGAAAGCTGGCGCTCGAAAGCTTTGGTACGGGGACCCGTCGTGATCCAACCCGAACGGAGGGCTTCCGATACCTCCGATACCTCCGACGTCGTCATGTCCGGCGGGGAAAAGGGAATATTGCGTAAAATCGTATTCATGATGCAGTATGTTCAATGTTATTCTTTTCTCCAAACCATTTTATTTACCAGCGCGGTGTAGGACTGAATAATCTTGACGACTTTCGAGGAGACGTTTCGGTCGGTGTAGTCAGGGACGGGGATTCCGAAGTCTCCGTTTTGATCCATGGCCATCGCGGTCTCGACGGCTTGCAGCAGGGAGCGGGAATCGATACCGGCCAGGATAAAGCCTCCCTTGTCGAGCGCTTCGGGCCGTTCGGTCGAGGTACGGATGCAGATTGCCGGAAACGGATGTCCTATACTGGTGAAGAACGAACTCTCTTCGGGCAGTGTTCCCGAATCCGAGATAACGGCTGCTGCGTTCATTTGCAGACAGTTGTAGTCGTGGAAACCGAGCGGTTCATGGCGGATGATCCGTTTGTCCAGCACGAAACCGCTCTGTTCGATCCGTTTTCGACTTCGCGGATGGCATGAGTAGAGAATCGGCAGGTCGTATTTCGCCGCCAGGGTGTTAATCGCATTGAAGAGACTCAGAAAGTTCTTTTCCGTATCGATGTTCTCCTCCCGGTGCGCTGAAAGAAGCATGTATTTTCCCTTTTCGAGACCGAGTCGCCGGTGAATGTCGCTTGATTTGATTGCGGCGAGGTTGTCGTGCAACACCTCAGCCATGGGCGAACCTGTGACGTAGGTGCGCTCCTTGGGGAGTCCGTTCTCGGCGAGGTATCGCCGTGCGTGTTCCGAATAGCATATGTTCACGTCGGAGATGATGTCCACGATTCGGCGATTGGTTTCTTCGGGCAGACATTCGTCCTTGCAACGGTTGCCGGCCTCCATGTGAAAAATCGGGATGTGTAGTCGTTTGGCACTGATGACCGACAGACACGAGTTGGTGTCGCCCAGAACGAGCACCGCATCGGGGGCAGTCTGTACCATGAGCTTGTAGGAGGCGTTGATGATATTACCCATTGTCGCACCCAGGTCGTCACCCACAGCGTTCAAGTAGACTTCGGGCTCTTTCAGTTTGAGATCCCGGAAGAAGATACCGTTGAGGTTGTAGTCATAATTCTGGCCGGTATGCGCCAGAATACAATCGAAATACATGCGGCATTTGTTGATGACGGCGGCGAGGCGGATGATTTCGGGGCGGGTACCTACGATAATCAACAGTTTGAGTTTGCCGTTACCGGCAAAGCGTATGTTCGGATAATCGAGTTTCAAGTCCATGATCGTTCAGTCGTTTTCTACGGGTTCGAAATAGGTGTCGGGCTTCTTCGGGTCGAACGATTCGTTGGCCCACATGACCGTTACGAGTTCTTCCGTGTCGGAGAGGTTAATGATATTGTGCGTATAACCGGGGATCATCTCCACGACACGAATATTCTCTCCCGATACTTCGTAGCCGACGACGGGGTAGGCATTTCCGTTTTTATCCGTTCCTACTTTGCGCAGTTGGATCAGGCCATGTCCGTGTACGACGACGAATTTTTCGTTTTTGGTGTGATGCCAATGTTCTCCCTTCGTAATGCCCGGTTTGGAGATATTGAGCGAAACCTGTCCCCGATCTGCGGTGCGGATGATCTCGGTGAAACTGCCGCGCTGATCACAGTTCATTTTCAGATTGTAAGCGAAACGATCGGTCGGCAGATAGGAAAGGTAGGTCGAGTAGAGTTTCTTCTCGAAACCTCCGTTTGTCGTATCGGGGAGCGCCAGTGTTTCGGGCATTCGCCTGAACTCGTGCAGCAGTTCGGCGATCTTGCCGAGCGTAACACGGTGCGATCCGGGGATGTAGCAGTAGTCTCCTTCGCGGTGTTCCCGTCCTGACAAGGCAGCGATCAGTTCGTCTACCACGTCGTCGATATAGGCGAGATGTATCTCGATGCTCGGATCATTGACCGTGATGGGCAGGTCGTGGGCATAGTTGTGGCAGAAGGTGGCCACGGCGGAATTGTAGTTGGGACGGCACCATTTGCCGAAGAGATTCGGGAAACGGTATACCAGTACCTTGGCTCCCGTTTCGCGGGCATAGTCGAACAGGAGTTGTTCCCCCGCGCGTTTCGATTCGCCGTAGGGGTTGTCCAGAGCAGCTTGGATTGATGAGGAGATCATCACGGGGCAGGTGTTTCCGTGTTTACGCAACATCGAAAGCAGCGTTGACGCGAAGCCGAAATTTCCCTGCATAAACTCGGTTGGATCTTTCGGCCGATTGACTCCTGCGAGGTTGAAGACGAAATCCGCCTTGCGGCAGTAGTCGTCCAGCTCTTCGGGCGAACTGTTCAGATCGTATTCGAAGATGGAGAGTTCCTTCCCGCTCACGGCGTAATTCCCTGCTTTACCGTCGCGGATGTTTTTCAGTTGGGAGGCCAAGTTCCTCCCGACGAAGCCTTGGGCTCCGGTTATCAGTATGTTCATTGACGAAGAATAGATGGAATCGACGATTTACGACCGGTGTCGTACGGGTTGCGTATCGTTCGAATTTCGGAGAACCCTGGATGTGTTTTACGAACGGTGCGGAAAAGTAGAGATACCAGGAATACGGATCGGTCGTTTTTTATACGAATGCTTCGGAACGCCGGTCACTCCGATCGGATTTCACGGGGTTTTTCGCGGTCGCACAAACCCAGATCTTCTCGGATGAAACGTAATCGGAGCAACTGTTTTTTCATTCCCTCGACATCCAGATGCGAGGTGTTGTGTGAGTGGTAGTCTTCAATTTTCGAGACGTCTTCATTGCCTTCGGTGAAGAACTTGTCGTAGTTCAGGTCGCGTGTGTCGCACGGGATGCGGTAGTAATCGCCCATGTCGATTGCTTTGGCCATCTCCTCGCGTGTGACGAGTGTTTCGTAGAGTTTTTCGCCGTGCCGCGTGCCGATTACCTTCACTTCCGTAAGGCCGTATTTCGGATCGAGTTGTGCGTAGAGTTGTTTGAGCGCTTCGGCCAGTGTGCTCAGCGTCGCCGCAGGGGCTTTCTGGACGAACAGATCGCCGTTGTGGCCGTGCTCGAATGCGTAGAGCACCAAATCGACGGCATCGTCCAAGGTCATCATGAAGCGGGTCATGTTGGGATCGGTGATCGTAATGGGCTTGCCGTCGGTCATTTGCTCAACCCACAACGGGATGACAGAGCCTCGGCTGGCCATGACATTGCCGTAACGCGTGCAGCAGATCGTCGTTGCCGCACCTTCGCCCAGCTCGCGCCCTTTGGCTATGGCGACTTTCTCCATCAGCGCCTTGCTGATGCCCATCGCGTTGATTGGGTAGGCCGCTTTGTCCGTGGAGAGCACGACGACATTTCTGACGCCATGTTCGATGGCCGAGTCCAGTACGTTTCCTGTGCCCAGGACATTCGTACGTGTAGCTTCCATCGGAAAGAACTCGCACGACGGAACCTGTTTCAACGCTGCTGCCGCGAAAACATAATCTACGCCTCGCATGGCGATGTCGACCGATGAGCGATCGCGCACATTACCGATGTAGAACTTTACTTTCGGATTTTGAAGCGCATGGCGCATGTCGTCCTGCTTCTTTTCATCGCGGCTGAAGATGCGGATTTCACGGATGTCGGAATCCATGAAGCGGCGCAGAACGGCGTTTCCAAAACTCCCCGTTCCACCCGTGATTAATAATACCTTGTCTTTGAATATAGACATGACTTTATGACTTTAATCGTGTGTTTTCGAACAAGTATTCCGGTTCTTTACGAGAATATCTTTCGGCTTTTAGATGCAGAATCTCTTCGTGTTGAATGCTTTCATCTATGTTCCAAATGAATTTGATCGGGTGGGTGCTCCTGCCTGCAATGCAAGAGGGAGGAATATCTCGATTGACGGCTGATCCTGCGGCATTGGTGCAACCTCACTCGAGCGTTATGCCCGATAGAATCGTAACATTACAACCAATCCATACATCTTTTTCGATGTAGTCTCCTTGTCGAATCTTTTGGGTTTGTTGGTCTCCGTTATATCGGTGATGTGTTTGCCGAGTACTCTTGCGAGGTTGCCCGTATGAACTGCAAAATGTTCAGCAATAGTGATCATAAACCGGACTTTTCGTGGCTTTTTCCGAAATAGTCAATTAGAAAAAATATAGACTATATATAATGCGTTTTCTTTCAAGAACTTTATATCAGTTCATATGTAGTTATATTTCGTGTCCTTGTCGGATTGACGATCTTGGTACTATGTCATTCTCCATGTATCGAGTAATTGGTTTCCCACGGATTCGATGGAATATTGTTCTCGGACTCTTTTGTAGGCATTTTCCCCTAAACGCAGGGCTTTGTCTCGGTTATCGCGTAAGTAAATGATCGCGTTGCGTAGTTGTTCGACATCTCGTGCGTCTACGCATATTCCGCAGGGAGCGGAGCTGTCGATGTCTAACATGTCGGGAATGGCTCCTACCGGTGTGGAAATAATGGGACAACCGCAAGCCATCGCTTCGATGATGACATTTGGAAACCCTTCCGTGTAGGTTGGCAGCACGAATAACCCGGCTGTACACATTGCCTTTATTACGTCAGGGTGACTCAATATTCCCGTGAATCGGATATTATTTTCCAATTTCTGACTGCGAACGATGGATTGAAGTTGGTTTTTCATGGAATCGGAATATGCCCCGATGATTGTCAGGGAGATGTCGTCAATGTCTTTACAAGCTTCAACCAATTCTATAACACCTTTCGTTTTGATAACATGTCCTACAAAGACTAAATGGGTGGAATTATGGTCTATTTTATTTTCATCAATCAGTTTGAGAACTGAGTCTGCCAATGGATTGGGGATGTAGGAGATTTTGGAACAACCGTGAGAAACCAGTGCTGAGTAGGAAAATTTATCCATCACGATAGTCTTATCTGCTTCGGTTATAACTTGCAAAAGTTTGTCCCATTCACTTCCGCCAATCTGTCTTAATTGTGGTATTCTACCGAAGTGGAAATGGACGACAACCTTGATTCCTCTTCGATGTGCCATTCTGATGATCAGTTTGTCTCTGATAAGGCCTTTTGAGGCGCTTGAACAGAGGTGTATGATATGGAACTTATTGCGTTTTATAATAATTGAGATTCTGATTATGAGTAGACTATAATAAAAAACATCGTCAATATATTTAAAAAACTGGCAGAGGTATTTCTTTCTCTCCACAGGTATCAGCGTGATTCGGACGGATTTAATTTTGGAAAAATAGTTCGTGATATGTAACGTCCATTTACCGATACCCCCGTCAGATGTAGGCGATCCGGAAATTAAAAGTATACTTAACATGGTCTGCTGGACTTTTTTGAAGACAGAATATATAGGAAGATTATCGTGTATATCGCACTTCTCAATGCCGGAAGTAATGCACTGCGTGGTAAGTATACGACATTGGCGCTCATTATTATTACGATTGCGGCGGCCATTATTGATAACTGGCCCATACCGGAATTGGCGAATATCGTCAAGTCGATTTTCTTCAAGAAGACACCGATTCCAAATAGACAGAAAACCATTCCGATAATTCCAAAATCAAGGAAAAAGTCCGCGTTGATGGTAGTCCCGAGACCGGAGGTCGCATCATATCCATACCTTGATATAGTTAGAAAAATGGCAGAAGAGGTATCCTCTTTCGGTATGAGATGGGCCGAATCTAAGATCAAGCCAGGGACAAAAAAACGCAGGATGTAATTCAATTGGAAGAATCCGTAGCGAAAGATTGCAGGATCCGCTTTCGCTAGGTCGATAGCTACCTGATTGCAGAATACCGAGTTTGCCAACTCTTTCGTCCACGGACTGATGGAGGTCATGCGATCGCTGAATATTTCCTTTGCAACGGAATATTTATCGGTTATGGAATAATTTTCAATCAGGCCTCTGGCTATACCGATGATGGATAAGGATATGGCCATAATACATGCAGTTGTAATAGCAATCCAGTTACGGATTGTACTCCTGTTTGCGAAAACGTAAGCGAATGCGATCAATAGGAGAGAGGAGATGACTGAAGATCTTACGCCACTTAGCAGTCGTAATGCGATATAGATGCTATAGGTTATGATGAATGAGATCGGGAACTGCCTGACGAAATTGATTGCGGATAAGGCTGTTTTATTGTTACGGAGTTTGTATGAAATCATAATTATCTCTGCTGCGAAGAGAATACGTAGAATCACCTCGCTTCGGACTGTTGTGTCCAAATTAATGTCGCCCAGATTTTTGTATATGTTTCCGGATATTAGATTGGTTAGACCGCACTCTTTTATAAATAGCCATAACAGGACAACCGATAGCCATGCTATTGCTTTAATGGTGCTATTCTTAAAATAATAGATTCGATTATAGGTTTTGTAGCCTTTGTTTGTACAAATGTATCCGTATAGTAGCGAGATGAAAGAGATTGACGAAAAGATAACTCCCTTGTTTATGTTATCAGAACCGACGAATACGCGGTGATCAGGGGATAGATTTCCTACAAGCAGATCGATGAATACCTGAAAATTGACAATGAAGAATGCGATAAAAAATAGGTATGCTGGCCGAAATACTCTATGATGAATATCAGGTGTGTAGCGTTTGATGTGAAAGCCGGTTGTAAGTATTGCAATTGCTACCAAAACGAGTACGCCTGTACAGAAACCAGGATTGTATACGGTAGGTGAGAATGTATATAAAAAATACAATATCAATAGTTCAGACAGCAGCAGAATACGGGCCATTTCAATAGTGGTTGTGATATAAGATTATTTCTCCTGAACAGATATGTTTCTACTCCAGTAGAAAGTATAAATCAGGAAGATGATTATTAAAAAAATGCCATGTGCTACTAACGAAATGACGGAAAACCAAAATGCTTGATCGGTGTGAATTTTCAACAATAGGATATAGGCCATTATCAGAGTGAGAGCGTCGCGTATTAGACGGGAAAAGAATACAATCCATGGTTTTCCTTGTGCGATGAATTCATAGCAATATACTTCGGAAAGACTTATGAATATAGCGGATACGACACAGACATTCAGAACCTTGGGTAATCCAATGAAACTTGTTCCATAGAAGGAACTTATGAATCCACTACAACAAAGCACAATTGATACGGGGGTAACAGATGATATAAAATTTATAATTAGTAATTTATGTACAAGTCTGATATGATTTTCCGCACTTGACAGATAGGAAAACATGACGTTTTTCAGCATTGCCGGTACAAATATTACGACACTTAGCCACATGCCTGCTGCAGATGAGAGTCCAACTTCTCCATAATTAGATAGTCGTATCAGTATCAATAGACTAAGCGTGTGCACTATTGTAAATGAACTATCTTGAAGAGCTATGGGAATAGAGAATTTCAACATGGAATTACGTTCGGCCGGCGAGACGGTTCTATTTCCGGAATATTTTGAAAGAACTGTTTTGATAACTCGTTGATTGAGAGTTATTTGAAACGCAAAAGATAATGCTAATGCACCGAGAGCCCCTCCCAGTCCCCATTGGTAAGTCATTACGACACTGGCGACGAATGTTGTAACACCGGAGTATATGTTAATTCTCGCTGTTTCCTTGAAACGTTTGAATCCTGATAATACAGCAATTTGTGTGGTTGATAGGGCATTCAAGACGATTAGTATCGAGAAGGATTGCAGGTAACCTTTCAAATGCGGGGCATCGATGATTTGAGAAATAATGTCGGCAAAAACAGTTTGTAATAAGGCTAAAAATGTACTGAATAGGAGAGTTATGGTAAGTGTATTCCTAACGAGGGATTGCAGTTTGCTGCTTTTTGTCGAAATGTATTCGGCTACGAATTTCGTTGCCGTGTAGCCGAATCCGAATGTGGAGACGATTGCTATGTACATAAGCGTCGTCCTGATCGTTCCATATTCTCCATAAACTTCTTTCCCGAGGAATCGGGCCACAGCGATGCCGGCGAGTAGAGAGAGTCCTTTCCCCATGGCGCTTCCCAACAGAGCCCAGAAGGAATCTTTGAACAGAGCGCTTCTTTTCAGACGTTCGAACGTCGACTTTATCATTTTCCTGACGGATAATTCGTTATTTCGAAATCAGCCCCCCCCCTTCTTGATCGTTTGCTCCGCACAGTACTGCATGATGACGAACCTGTTGCGCGATACCATGTATCGGAACCGCGTTCTACTGCATTGGGACGGTCTCCAAACGCTTTGCGATCCGTTCCATCAGGACGGGTTCATAGAGAAGGATGCAGAGATTGCGTAACAAGGCGTATTATACGCCCAATAGCGGAAGTTCATTCGGAACGGGCGAGTGCGAAAGCACCAGCCGCTCTTTATAGAATGCGTATATTCCCGGAATTGCGTGGTCGAGGCTTAGACCCGGAAATACACAAGCATTGTCCTGTAACGGCATCAGTCGTTGCGAAGCCGTCTCTGTTGGCAGGTCCTTTCAACCGCTCTTGCTGCTCCATTGCTTGATTCATCGTCCGCATCGTTTCTGAAACTATGCCTAATAATCGATTCTGTATTGTCATCCGCGATATCGGCGAGTTCGCAAACGATGTGCATTGCATCGCAGCGACATTTTTGATCGGGGCCGGATGTTCGGGAAGGTTGCCGGCAAATTTGTGGAAAAGTCTGCTGCATTTCTCGTCTTTCGCTTCGTAGAGCGCTGTCGATGTCACTTCTTTGATCTGCCGGTACATGTACAACGATCCTGAGACGGACGAGCGGTCGATCGTATGGTAGAGTGTGTCGGTTCTGTCGGTGATCCTTTGCCGGAGTTCCGGTCCACCATATCCGGTGGTGCAGACCCAATTATTGCAAGCGATCAACATGCGTGTCAAAGCATCGACGCGCACGTCTTCAATTGAAGTGATGGTCGCATAGGAACGGGAATATTTTCCGCAGTTCTTGAGCGATCACTATTACAATGATATTTTCTCGATGTAGCTCTTCGGAATATAGGTCGTTGCGATGGCCGCGACACCTTCGATCACTACGATCAGCCGTTTGGCGTTATGTACTCGTGCGATATATCCTTCTGCCCCTTTGAAAATTCCCGCCGTCACCCGTATGCGGTCGCCTTTGGCCAGCGCGAGATCGACAGTTTCCAGACGGTCGCTTCCGACTTTCGTCACAAACATGAAGATTTCCATTTCGTGATCGGAGATTTCCGCTGGTGTCGACGTGCCGGGAAAACAATATACGCTGGCGTAACTTGCAGGGTCTTTTCGTATGGCTTCGACGTACTCCCTGGGGGTGCGGATGAAGAGCAACGATGGAATGACCGGTTCTGCAACATGTTTCAGCCGACCTTCTGCGATCCGCTCCACCGTGCGCATGGGAATGTAACTTTGAAACCCGCAGCGATCGATCCGTGCCTTTATCGTGCCGATCTTGTTGTGGAAGATTCGTAACGCATACCAGTGTTCTTTTTCCGGCAGGTCGATCATGTCGTATTTCGTCGAGATTTGTGCGATATTTTAATAGTGTACACCTCTCCCTTACTCGTCATGAATCGCAACTCGATCCATGCGCAGCGAGAAAGGCTCGGTCGCTGGTGTCATACACATTCGACACTTCGGATCAATCCCGACAAACGTGATGAGAGCCGTGAGCCTTTGTGGTCTCTACCTAAGAAACCGCACTACTAATCGTACAAAAGTAACGAAAAGGATTTGAATCACCAACAAATTCCATGTATTTTTAAGAATAAGGAATCCTTGCGAGCAAAAAATATCTTTGAGATTCAGTAATATATGCTGTATAGATCATAAGGCCGGTTATCGTTATAAAAGCCATGCTTCATGTTTTCGCGACATCTTACGAAGAGATGCCAAATGACAGAAATATCCGTCCCGAAGCACTCTTCGATTCCGTATATCGTCTTGTACCGGCTCTTATGTAGAGACGGCTTTATTCAGAGTCGATGTGATTTTTCAGTTGGCAGTGTTAATCACAGGGTTTTCCAGTAGTGCAAGATAGATATGTATAGTCCGTTCTGAGTTGTATCCCATGCCGGCACTGATGACGGACAGCGGAATGTTGTGGTTGCGGGTGGCTGTCATCCAACGTATAGATCATCTCTTGCATGTCCAGGTCGTAGACGATGCGCCGCAACAAGGCTCGGTCACTTTCTATAAGATGGTGTAGAAGCCGATGCTCTTTCAATCCGGTTGCCGTGGCGATCGATGTGCGTTCCGTTGTTTCGTCGGAATCCGAATGGAGGGGCTGACATGTTTTCTGCTGGTGCGTGATCTGATAAGAGACTGTTCCGGTTTTGCTTCGAGGGGAAGAATATTGCAGTTTTGCGTTGATGGTTATCATGCGATTGAATTATTGGGTATCCTATTCTAAGGTCAAAATGGCCATTATTGTCTGGGTCGGAAGTATGTGATTGGGTTTCGTGACAAAATTAGCGGGAATGAAGTTAATCCCGAACCTTCCGGTGATTCGAAGCAGGTGTCCGTGCGTGTCCGTACAAGAAGGGAAGAGGGCCGTTTCGACGGCTTTTTTCGGCTCCTGCGACTGCTTTTGCAGGGCGGATTCGCTGCTATCGGGCCGAAAGAGGTATCGGACGATACTTTTTCTTCGCGAAAAATCGTTATCTTTCGGGGTATGTTTTCCAGGTGTTGCATAGGGTTGCTGTTGTTGTCGCTGCTGCCGGCGTTCGTTCCGGCGCGGGAGACGGCGCCGCGTATCGACCTCCGCCACGGAGTGCGTCCCGATACGATCCGCCTGAAAGCGGAGGACCTGAAACTGGGCTTGCCCTGCGACAGCGTCTATCTCAAACGCAGGGATTCGTTGCGGCGCAACGACAGCCTGCGCCGTCAGGCCGAACAGCGCAACCAGCGTCTCTACGACAGTATCCGTTCGAAGACGACGCGCCGTGCCGTACCGCGTTTGCTCTACCGGATGCTCTTCGTCAACCCCGTACTCGATACGACAGCCAACGGACGGGTGCTGGACGAGAGCCGGCAGTTCGAACGTTACTCCGGCCGGCGGATCGGCGAGGTGGTCATCGCGCAGGATCCGGTGTTCACCCCCGACGGCAACTGGCTCGAACGCACGGGCAACAAACTGCACGTGATGACGCGCGAGCGGGTGCTGCGGCGCGACCTGCTCTTCGAACCCGGGGATACGATCGCTCCGGAGCTGCTGGTGCGCAACCTCCAGCTGCTCCGTTCGCGCGCCTATATCTCGGATGCGACGATGGAGCTGACACCGGATTCGCTCGACTCGACGCGCGTGGTGGTCACGCTGCGTTCGCGCGACAGCTGGACGATCAGCGCCGATGCGGCGCTGCACGGCGAGGGCCGGACGATGATCGGTCTCTCCGACGCCAACATCTTCGGCTCGGGCAACCGCCTGAGCGTTGCGACCAATTTCAGCCGCAACGATTTCGGCTACGGAGGCAACGTCGTCTCGTACGACATCCCCAACTTCCTGGGGTCGTTCTACAAGGCCAACTTTTCGGCGGGCCGCGATTTCTACAACAGCGAGCTGCGCATCGGCGTAGGCAAGGAGTTCATCCTGCCGACCGACTACGAACTGGGCATCGCCTACAACAACGTCAAGGCGAAGTATTATCTGGTCGACCGCGACACCTCCGACCTGGCCAAGTCGAAGCGCTTCGACGTCTGGGCTGGGCGTTCGCGCTACATTCGTTCGATCCGTTCGAGCGTCTTCCTCACGGCGCGTTACGGTTTCGCGCGCTACTCGCTCCGTCCCGACGTGACGAAGACTTACAACCCGGCTTTTCACGATACCGACGACGTGCTGGTCGGGCTGGGGCTTTACCGCGAGAAGTTCTACACCACCAATATGATCTACGGCTTCGGTACGAGGGAGTATCTGGCCACCGGCTACAAGGCCGAGCTGGTCGGGGGGTATTCGTGGCGGGAGTTCGGCGAGGACATGTATATGGGTCTGAGCTACAAGGCCGGCGGATTCACCCGCG
>OCIU01000880.1_pt1 | contig 23323 bp, 23 predicted proteins | sample 1538471 | NCBI WGS metagenome assembly OCIU01 (sample SAMN04571693, study PRJEB22368) | human gut metagenome | biome: human gut; material: stool | host: Homo sapiens | place: Luxembourg | collected 2012-06-01 | reverse complement strand
GCCCGCCCGGATGCGCGCCTCGTGGACGCTGCTGCCGTCAATGACGGAATCGGGCCGCGCGAAATAAATGAACTCGAAGATGCACATGCCGTCGTGGCACGCGCCGGGCATCTTATAGGAATGAATCCCCTCTTCGTTGACGACGACGACTTCACCCGCCTCAATATCGCGCTCGAACGTCGCGCCGATGGCATCCAGCGCGCAGCTCTCCGACGCAAACACCACATCGTCGCCGATTCTGCCCATGCACAGCGGGCGGAAGCCATGCGGGTCGCGGCAGGCAATCAGCTTCGTCGGACTCATGACGACGAGCGAATACGCGCCCTTGATGACCTGCATCGCATTCAAAACCGCCTGTTCAATCGAACCGCACTTCAGGCGCTCCTGCGTGATAATGTAGGCAATCACCTCGGTATCCGACGTGCAGTGGAAAATCGCGCCGTTCTTCTCCAGCTGTTCGCGAAGCTCCGCCGCGTTGGTCAAATTTCCGTTGTGCGCCAGCGCCATCGCGCCTTTTTGATGGTTAATCAGCAGCGGCTGGGCATTGGAACGGCTGTGCATCCCCGTTGTACCATAGCGGCAGTGGCCGACCGCCATCGTTCCCTCGTGGATTTTGCTCAGCGCGTCGCGCGTGAACACTTCCGTCACCAGTCCGTTGTCCTTGTGTGCCTTCATCACGCCATCATCGTTGACGACAATGCCGCAGCTCTCCTGACCGCGGTGCTGCAAGGCATACAGCGCATGATACGTCTCCGCGACGACGCTCTTGTTGGCGGAATCCGCGCGGTAAATGCCGAACACGCCGCACTCCTCGTGCAGCTTGTCAAACGGCGCTTCGTCCGCCTCCGCAAGATAGCAGGCTGACTCCAGCTTGTTCATCTTCATTGCTCCTTCATGCTGACCAGTGTTTGATTACCACACAAGCGCCCCGGACAGTCGATTGCCATCCGGGGTGCAGATATTCTTATTCGCCCATCAGGCGCTTGCGGATTTCGATGTAAGCGTCTTCCACGTTGCCCAAATCGCGGCGGAAGCGGTCTTTATCCAGCTTTTCGCCCGTGCGGGTATCCCAGAAGCGGCAGGTGTCCGGGCTGATTTCGTCCGCCAGCACCAGCTGACCGTCATTCGTGATGCCGAACTCCAGCTTGAAGTCAATCAGCTCAATGTTGACTTCCTTCAAATACGCCGTCAGCAGCTCGTTGATGCGCAGGGCATAGGCGGCAATCTGGTCAAGCACCGGCTTGGAGACCCAGCCCATCGCCATAATATGGTACTCGTTGACCATCGGGTCGCCCAGCTCGTCGTCCTTGTAGCAGTATTCCAGCACAGTCTGCTTGAGTTTCGTGCCTTCGGGCAGACCGAGGCGCTTGGACAGCGAACCGGCGGCGATATTGCGCACAATGACTTCCAGCGGCACGATGTGAACCTTCTTCACCAGCGTCTCGCGGTCGGAAATCTCTTCAATATAATGCGTCGGGATGCCGTTCTTCTCCAGCATCTTCATCAGGAAATTCGTCACGCGGTTGTTGATGACGCCCTTGCCCATAATCGTGCCCTTCTTGAGGCCGTTGAACGCGGTCGCGTCGTCCTTGTAGTCCACCAGCACAACGTTCGGATCATCCGTCGCAAAAACTTTCTTCGCCTTGCCTTCATAGAGCTGTTCGAGCTTCTTCATTGCTGTTTCCTCCTATTATATCACGGTTGTCTGCCGCAGCAGTTGATGCTTGCAGATTTAGAATGTTCGTGTTTTATGTTATTCAACAACCAGCGCCGCGTCCTTGGCGATGACCGCGTCATGCTGCGCCTTGCGCATCGCCAGCAGCTTTTCCGCCAGGGTCTCGTCTTCGACCGCAAGAATTTGCGCCGCGAGCAGCGCCGCATTCGCCGCACCGTCGATGGCAACCGTCGCCACAGGCATCCCGCTTGGCATCTGCACGGTGGATAGCAGCGCGTCCAGCCCGTCGAGCGTCGAGGACTTAACCGGAATACCAATCACCGGCAGCGTCGTCTGCGCCGCGAGCGCCCCCGCGAGGTGCGCCGCCTTGCCCGCCGCCGCAATCAGCACGCCGAAACCGCTTTTCCGCGCGGATGCGGCAAACGCCGCCGCCTCAGCAGGCGTCCGATGCGCCGAATAAACATGCGCCTCAAAGGGAATGCCCAGCTTTTTCAGCTGCTCAAACGCCCCTTTCAGCACCGGCAGGTCACTGTCGCTGCCCATGATGACTGCAACTTTCTTCATGAAAGTCGAAACCTCCTTCGCCGTCAGGCAAACAAAAGAGCGCCGCCTGTTCAGTCCCCTGAACGGTGCGCTCCTGCAACTGCTTGTCCCCGGAAAGAAAGAGAACCCATCATAACTGCACCCTTGCACTTCGTCATGACGTTTCCTCCCCCTTCGCCGATTTCCCAGACTGCACATCCCGCGCCGTTTGGGTACACTTTATTGTACCGTATTCTTCCGCCGCTGTCAAGCGTTTTTCCGAACATTTTATGCAAAGTTTTGTTTTCCGTTTGGAATTTGTGTTTTTTCCGCACGCTGATGGCCGATTTTTCCCGCTGCCGCAAAATAAAAAGGAGGAAGTGCCCGTTTGCCATAGCTTCCTCCTACGATAATATTCGTCTTAAAACTTAAAGGTATCTTTCAGCCCCAGCCACTGCTGATCTTTCTCGCTCAAATTCAGCGGCGTGCCGTCCGCCAGCGTGCAGCCATCCGCACTTGCGCTGCCGCGATATTCGCCCCGCACATGCCAGTCGATGCCAATTGTCGGGTCATTCCATGCCAAGCCGCCCTCATCGTTCGGGTGCCAGAAGTCACTAACCTTATAGCAGAATTCCGCTTCGTCGCTCAGCACAAGGAAACCATGCGCAAAGCCTTCCGGAATCAGGAATTGCTTCTTATTTTCCGCTGACAGCGTGACGCCGTACCATTTCCCATAAGTTTCGGAATCGGCGCGCAAATCCACTGCCACGTCGAAGACCGTGCCCCGCACGACGCGCACCAGCTTGCACTGCGGATACTTTTTCTGGAAGTGCAGTCCGCGCAGAACACCCTTCGTTGACATCGACTGGTTGTCCTGCACGAAGTGAACGTCGATGCCCGCCTCCCGCATGTCGCGCTCGTTGTACGTCTCCATGAAGTAGCCGCGCGCATCTCCATGAACCGCTGGTTCAATCACGCAAAGTCCTGCAATGCCGTTCATGTTCTTTTCGACTCGAATCTGTCCCATTTTGGCGTTCTCCTTACTGCCCAATTTCCCGCAGATAACGGTGCAGTGCATCCTGCCACGTCGGCAGCGGCGTAAACCCAGCTTCCACCAGCTTGCTCTTGTCCAGCCGACTGTTGAACGGCCGCGCCGCTTTGCTCAGCCCGTATTCAGCGGTTGTCACAGGCACAACTTGCGTCGTATACCCCGCCTGCCGATAGATTTCCTTCGTGAAATCGTACCAGCTGATGTAACCGCCTTCGTTGGTCGCGTGATAGTATCCGTACTTGTCGGTTTCGTTCATGTCAATCAGCAAGCGTGCCAAGTCCAGCGTGTACGTCGGCGTGCCGATCTGGTCGTTGACAACGCGGACGGTGTCGTGCGTTTTGCCAACGTTCAGCATCGTCTTGATGAAGTTTTTCCCATTCAAGCCGAACACCCACGCAATGCGCACGATGAAGTATTTATCGAGCGTCCGGCTGACTGCCAATTCACCCTCCAGTTTCGTTTGACCGTAGACGTTCAGCGGCTTGTAATCCTTGCAATCCGGCTTCCACGGCGCAGTTCCCTGCCCATCAAACACATAATCCGTGCTGATGTAAGTCATCTTGCAATTTAACTTTTTGCATACATTTGCGATGTTCTGCGTGCCGCCCGCGTTGATGGCGCGAACCTTTTCCTGATTCTCCGCATTCTCCGCCAGATCAACTGCCGTCCATGCTGCGCAGTGAATCACTGCGTCGGGATTGACTGCCGTGATGACCCTCTCCACCGCGTCAACATCTGTGATATCCAGCGGTATATACGGCGCTTTTGACACCGGTGAATTGTCTATGATGCCGCTATAAGCCGTCTGAATGTCCGAGCCGACACCTTCATGCCCGCGTTTGAGCAGCTCATTCATCACGTCATGCCCCAGCTGTCCGCCAACACCCGTTACAAAAAACTTCACGTTCATTTCCTCCGGTTCAGCGGTTGCCGTACATCTTCGCGTAGTAATGCTGATACTCGCCGCTGATGATTGTCTCCCACCATTCGCGGTTGTTGATATACCATTGGATCGTCTTTTTGATGCCGTCCTCGAACTTCGTTTCCGGCAGCCAGCCCAACTCATTGTGGATTTTCGTCGGATCGATGGCGTAGCGCATATCATGCCCTTTGCGGTCGCCGACATGCGTGATTAAACTTTCGGGTTTGCCCAGCTCTTTGCAGATGATTTTCACAATCTCGATATTCTGCTTCTCGTTGTGCCCGCCGACGTTGTAAACCTCGCCCACGCGGCCCTTGTGGATAATCAGGTCAATCGCCTTGCAGTGATCTTCCACATACAGCCAGTCGCGGACGTTCAAGCCTTCGCCGTAGACCGGCAGTGGCTTATCCGCCAGCGCGTTGACAATCATCAGCGGAATCAGTTTTTCCGGAAAATGATACGGCCCGTAGTTGTTGGAGCAGCGGGAAATTGACACCGGCAGACCATAGGTGCGGTAATACGATTGAACCAGAAGGTCAGCGCCCGCCTTGGAACTGCTGTACGGCGAACTGGTGTGAATCGGCGTTTCTTCGGTAAAAAACAGATCGGGGCGGTCCAGTGGCAGGTCGCCATACACCTCGTCTGTCGAAACCTGATGGTAACGCTGGATGCCATACTTGCGGCAGGCATCCATGAGCGTCGCCGTACCAATAATATTGGTTTTCAGGAAGATTTCCGGGTTCTCAATCGAGCGGTCAACATGCGATTCCGCCGCAAAATTGACAACAATATCAGGATGTTCTTCCTCAAACAGCTTGTAGACTGCTTCCCGATCGCAAATATCTGCCTTCACGAAACGGAAATTCGGGTTATCCATAATGGGCGCAAGCGTGGACAGATTGCCCGCATACGTCAGCTTGTCAAGGCAGATAATCCGATCGTCCGGGTACTTCTTAAGCATATGGAAAATGAAGTTGCTGCCAATAAAACCTGCGCCGCCAGTAACAATAATCGTCATCGTGCTTCTCCCCCCCCTTAGTATAAATGTTCCTGATATTTCCCATCCATGACATCTTTCAGGTACTGCCCGTACTGATTCTTCTTCATCACTTCATAGACCTCCATCAGCTCCTTTTTGCTGATCCAGCCGTTGAGATACGCAATTTCTTCCAGACAGCCGATTTTACGGTGCTGATGCTGTTCTACCGTCTTCACGAAGTTCGTCGCATCCACCAGGCTCTCGTGCGTGCCCGTATCCAGCCAAGTGAATCCTTGACCTAAAAGTTCAACGTTCAGCGAGCCATCCTCAAGATAAATGCGGTTCAAATCCGTAATTTCCAGTTCACCACGGGCGGACGGCTTGAGGTTTTTGGCGAACTCAACCACGCGGTTGTCGTAAAAATACAAGCCTGTCACACAATAGTTGCTTTTCGGATGCGCCGGCTTTTCTTCAATGGAAATCGCCTTTCCGGCCTTGTCAAACTCAACAACGCCGAAGCGTTCCGGGTCATCCACATAGTAGCCGAAGACGGTGGCGCCCCTGCCGTTTTCCGCGTTCCGCACCGCCGCATGTAACCGTTTGTTTAGTCCATGTCCGCTGAAAATGTTGTCGCCAAGCACCATCGCCACGGAGTCACTGCCGATGAAATCCTCACCGATGATGAACGCCTGCGCCAGCCCGTCCGGCGACGGCTGAACCGCGTACGTCAGGTGCACGCCGAACTGCCGGCCATCCCCCAGCAGATTCTCAAAGCGCGGCGTGTCCTGCGGCGTGGAGATAATCAGGATATCGCGAATGCCCGCATTCATCAGCACAGACATCGGATAATAAATCATCGGTTTATCGTAAACCGGCAAAAGTTGCTTTGACGTTACTTTCGTCAGCGGGTAAAGGCGCGTGCCAGAGCCGCCCGCAAGGATAATCCCCTTCATATAGCGTATTTCCTCCCATATTTTGTGGCGGCAGCTATGAAACATGACGTTTTCCCGCCACTTTCTACCATCATCGCTTTAAGTATACTTTCGTTTGAATAGCTTATTTTTCAGCTGCTTGATTTCGGGAACGCGGAACAGCATGCACAGCAGAAGGTAGACAGCCACGCCAGTTGCAATTCCTGCAACAAGGCTTACAAATGCGCCATTCAAAAGCTGAGTAACGCACTTGACGCAAGCCGCCATCACTGCCGAAAACAGGGTGGACGGGAGAATGTCTATCAATTGCTGCTTAACCGTATAGTTTAGAATTCTTTTGGCTGCGAACATATTCAGCAGATGAGAAATCACACTGCAAATCAGCAAGGAAGACGCGAAAATCAGCACGCCTTGCCGAATCGTAACAATCAGGAAAAAGACTTCCACACATTTTTTGATGATTTCCAGCTTTAGCGGTGTGCCGCTGTCGCCAATCGCCTTAATCGCTTGAATAATCGCCAGCTGTATCGCCTGAAAGAGGTATCCAATAGCGAAAATCTGCAAATACGGGACGCATTCCAGCCACTTGTCCGTCAACAGCAGTGAAACCAACGGTTCAGCGACCGCTGCCAATCCAACCATCATAGGAAACAACAGGAGACTGGATATTCTCACCGTTTTGGAAACCATTTTCGCGACACTGCTAACAGAATCCTGCTTTTTGGAATAAACGGGAAGTAACACCGTCTGAATCGTGCCATTCACACTTTCCATAACGGCTTGCGGAAACTGCTTGCCACGATTGAAAAATCCAAGAGCTTCTGATGAATAAATCTGGCCAATCAGCAAGCTTCTTATGTCAAGAAACAGGGCGACAATGAAATTGGATGCGAACACTTTTGCGCCAAACGGCAAAAGTCGCCGCAGGCTCTGGACTGAAAATCTTCCTTTAGGAATCCACCGAACAATACAATATGTGACAAAGCAGGTCGCGGTTTGGTTCACCAACTGCTGTATCACCAGTGCCCATGCGCCAAATCCTGCGACCGCCATGCCAATTCCGACAGCCGCCGCCAGCAAAGCGGACACAAAGCTTGAAATGGTCAGCACTTTGAAACGCAAATCTCTTGTTACATAGGCAACCTGCACCGCATTAAACGCCCCCGGAAATAGAACGATTGCCATAACGCGCAGGAGGCTGCTTAGCTCCGGTGTATGATAAATATTACTAATAAAAGGTGCAGTGAAAAAAATCACAAGATACAGCGCCGCTGCGACAATCTCAGAGAACACGAGAATCGTGAGATAATCATTGCCATCAACGTCTTTCTTCTGAATTAACGCTGTGTTAAATCCACCCTGAACAAATGTCGTTGCTAACGCAATAAAAATTGTCACAACTGACACTGTTCCATAGTCGGACGGTGTAAGCAGTCTGGCAAGCAATAACGTAACCAGAAAGTTAGTTCCTTGTACGGATATTCTTTCAAAAAACTTCCAGCCAAATGCGGAAGTTACTCTCTTCTCCATATTAATTTCCCTTCACGACGCGCATCCCGTCTCAGCACTTAGATTTTTCTACTATAAATAGTTGTTTTTCCGTGCGCCGTCAACATGTGCTGCGGAGAGTCTCCCCCATTTCCTTTCTTCTGCCTTCCCTGCAATGGAGCGCCGCAGCAATGAGATACAGCGGAATCGCATAACCGCCCGTGGCAGAGAGCGATTCCACCTGCGCAGCGCTCAGCAGAGCAATGAAGGCAGCCATCATAATTCTGCCTTCACGCACCCTATGCGGGTTGATTGTGCCTTTGTTTGCATAGTAAACAATCAGAAGGAATAAAGCCAGCCCAATGATGCCGAAGCAAAGGGTGACATACAAGTATCGATTGTGCGGATGTGACACGCCATAGCCGAGAATAGCTTCCATCTGCGCTGCGTCCAGTCGTCCAACCCCTGTTAGTAAATTCTGCTGGATGGCTGCAAGTGCGTTATCCCAGATGCGCGTTCTGAACGTCAGCGTCACGTCCTTGTGCAGAATGTTCACCAGAAGGAACGAAAACATGTCCATCAGGCGGGCAATGACGATTGCCCAGAACGCCGCCGCTTCCGTGAGCATCACCGTCGAAATCTTGAACGGATTCCTTTTTTTCCATGTGCAGTAGAACAGCACGAGACCGCCGATGCTAAAGCAGAACAGCCCCGTCGCCGTCCACTGCAAGATCATCGACAGAGTCGCCGCGACAGCCACGGCAATCGCAAACCGTTTTGTGAAGCGTGAACCAACGTTTGCATTCCAAAGCAGCGTGGTTGTCAACGCCAGCAGGTAAATGACGAACCACGCTGTCCGGTAACTCAGGAAGAAGTTTTGCGAGTACTTCGTAGTTGCATACATCCCTGCCGGGAACAAAATCACGGTCAGGCAGTTGATGAGCACATATGCGCCCGAAACTTTTGCGACACCTTCGATGAAGGAATCGTATCCCGCGCGCAGCCCAATATAGCACACCAGCGCGATGCCCAAGTCATTCATCAGCGCGCCGAAATCCGCAATGCTGCCGCCACCAGTAAGCGTGGAGATTGGCTCCCAGAGAATCGACGCAACCACCAGCATTGTTACGCCAAATAGCCGATTAACCGGAAGTAATTGCGCGTTTTTGAACAATACGATGAGTGTAAATAGCACCAGCATGATGCGAATCATGTTCAGCAGCGTGTCAAGTATTCCCAGCGCGGGGATACCGCTGATGCAGCCGGGCTTAATCAGGATTAAAAAACAGAACGAAATAAAATTCGGATTTCTGAAGTACCTCATTTTTCCCCTTCTGCCTTACCTTTCAGGTAAAGGGCTCTCAGTTTTTCAGCTTCCTGATGGATGTCATAGCCGTGGCTTTGAATCACCTCAAGCTTGTTCTCCCGCTGGGTGGTATCCGCCGCCAGCATCGCATCTGCCCACTGCTGCGCGGTTGCCTCTCGCGGCAGATAGGTGAACAGCGATTCATCAACGCACGCTTCCTGCGGCACAACCTCCGCTGTCGCAAAAGTTTTCAAACCTGCGGCTTGCGCTTCAATATAGACAATACCCAATCCCTCAAAGCGCGATGGCAGCACGAACGCATCCATCGCCTGCAGTAAATCCGGCACATCAGTGCGCAGGCCAAGGAACAGCACGCTATCCGTCAGCCCCTTCGTCTGCACCAAGCGGCGGATTTCCTCCTCCAATTCGCCCTGCCCGATGAACATCAGCACCGCGTTCGGTCTTTTTTCTTTAACTTTCGCGAAAATTTCCACGGTGAACTGCGGATTTTTCTGATATGTCAGCCGCCCGACCACGCCCACCACAAACTTGTCTGTCAACCCCATTTGCGTCCGGATGTGTCGGCGCGTTTCCGGATGATAGACGTATTTCTCTGCCTCAATCGCGTTTTTTAGCACGGTGTACGGATGCTTGCCGTACAGGTGGTCGCCTGCATCCTTGGAGCACGCCAGGCGGAGCGTCGCAAAGCGATTCAGCAGCACGCGGAACAGCCGATAGTGCGGTTTGGCCGAAGTGCCGGTCATATACGCCATGTGTGCGTGGCAAACGCGCACTTTCACGCCGCACAGCTTGGCAATCCACAGGTACAAAAACGACCATTCTTCAAAATGAACATGCACCGCGTCGTAGTGTCCCTGTTGAATCACCCGGCGCATTTCCTTGATATTTTTCAGCAGGCTTTGCTTTTTGGGCGTGACATAAAACGCGTGAAAGCCCGCTTTTTCAAACCGTTCCTGCAAAAGATGCGGCTTGCCGATGCTCTCGCCAACAATGTCAAATACTATTCCCGGCATCGGCTGGTTTGCGCAATAGTTTGCAATCACGAATCCAACACCGCCGCCGTTAAACCCATAGGTAATATGCAGAATCTTCATAAGCTGCTTCACATTCCATCTTGATTTTTGTCAATTCGCCGAATTGCCCGCGCCTTCACACGACTGCAGCGCTTGTTCAAGCCACTGCCGGGAATCTGCCGCCTGTGCCGCCATCCGCGCATCCGCGGTTTGGAAACAGCCGTCGCTGATGATTTCCGTTGTGGCATCCTCGCCCGGCACAACCAGCCGATTCTGCATATTTGCCGTTTGCAGCAGCGTATGAATGCGGCTGTTCTGCCCGCGTTTGTCACCCTCCTTGAACCGCTGGAGGACGTTGAACTGCTTATGGAAGCGAATCGAAAACAGCGTGCAGTGGAACGAATCGGTTAATACATAATCTGCATTTTCCAAAAGTCCGAGCCATTCGCGCGGGCCGACGGGCTCCTTGACGGTTCCCGGCTTCTTGAAGTCCGCAGCGACCATCGGCAGCATCCGCATCGTCAGATGTTTTTCCCGTGCGATTTTCTCTGCGGTTTCCAAATATCGCGCATTTTCACTGAGAAAATAACAGAGCAGGTACTTTTGTTCGCTGTCAATCGGCTTCGCAAGCGTTTGCCAATGCGCCATGCTCACCAACAGCGTGGGGTCAACCGCCACCATCACCTGTTTGCCTGTCAATTCACGCACGATTTCCGCCCCGCGCTTTTCCCGCACAGAGACGTAGCGGAACGGAGCAATCGCCTTGCGGAGCCGCTGCTGGCATCTGTGCGGGATTTCCATCACGCCGAAGCTGGGCGCGTACGCGATTTTGCGGCAGCTATCCTGCACAAACTCCAGAAAATAGTAAGGATCATAGAGGTATGGATTCCAAATCTGGTCGCTTCCGCAGACGAATACGGCATCATCACCGCAAATCCGAGCAATTTCTGGCGCAGTGGAGCACGGCGGCGTAATCTGCATATGCTGCGCACGAAAATCATCAAACAGGGAGATGTTGTTGAGAGCTTCGGACGCGCCGTTCTTCTTCATCAGATATTCGTTGATTTTGTACTGTATGGTTTCTTTTAGGCTGTGATTGATGAACTTCAGCTTCCACATATCCGCCTTTGTGGGCTTATAATTCAGGACGCTGCACGCATACCCCCTGTCGCTGATGGTATGTTGAAGCGCGTAGGCCTGCAGTACGCTGCCGTAATTATTGCCTCGATACCACGTTTGTGTGTATACTTTCATCATCAATTTCCTCTTCTTTTCAGGTTCGCGTATAAAACCAGCAGTTTCGCCACATAGCCGGACGCATCGAAGAGCTTTTTCGCGTTGGCGACGGATTTTTCTGCCATCCGCTGATATTCCTCGTCGCTCAAGCGCATCACACGCCCGATAGCATCCGCCAGTGCGGCTTCGTCCTTCATCGGGCTGATGAAACCCGTTTCGCCGTCAACAATATTCTCCGGCAGACCACCGGCGTTTGTCGCAACAACGGGCTTCCCCATCGCCTGCGCTTCACACGCGGTATAACCGCTGGCTTCGTACCACTCGGACGGCACGACCACGCAGGCGCAGTTGCGCACATACTGCCAGAGGTTTTCGCCGGACTGGAAGCCGACCATCGTTACCCGCTGGTTTAGATGATGCGCTTCGATTTCCGCGCGGATGGCATCTTCCTCCGGGCCAGTGCCGACAATGATAAGCGGAACATTTTCCAGCTTCTCCATTGCCCGAACCAGCGTCAGGATACCCTTTTCCGCCGAAAGCCGCCCGTAATACAGCACATAATCGCCGCGTTTGCCCTGCACGGCGTACTTTGTATCCGCCGGAAGGAAGTTTTTCATGTGCACAATGGGCGATTTTGTCAGTCCAGACGCTTCCAGCTTGTTCTTGTAACACTCGGACGGCGTAATAAACAGGTCGATTTTCCTGTACAGCCCACTGCGCTTGTTGAAATCGCTCTCGATGGCGGCCATCAGGCACTTCGCCCGCGAATCCTTGAAGCACACACGCTTGACGCAGTTCCAGTAATTCCCGTGCAGGCACGCTTCGCAGATTTTCCCGTGGTCGAGCATGACATGATTCGGGCAGACGCAGTTGAGGTCGTGCATGGTGAGGACGACCGGGATGCCGTGCTTTTTCGCTGCATCAACGATGGAAGCGGTCAGCACGCGGTGGAAGAGGTTGATGTGGATAATATCCGGCTTTTCCTTTTCAATCAGCGCAGAGATTTTTTTCTTTGCTTCAAAGGAATACACCATGCGGAAGGCGGCTTTCAGCTTCTGTGTGGCGGTTAACTCCCCGTTAAACTCCACATTGCTGACGAAATACGCGCTTTGTTCGCAGGGCAGGTTCTTTTCATCCTGCATGGCGAAATAGATGACTTCGTGCCCCGCCTGCCGCAGCAAATCCGCCAAACCGAAAAAGTAGGTTTCTGACCCGCCGTGCATATTAAAGTATTTGTTTACAAGCAGTATCTTCATGCCGCGCCTCCTTATCTCCGGCGCAGCTTACGCACCGCGTTCCGCAGCGGCTTGTACAGCCCAACGGCAACCAGCGCTTGCGTTACGCGCAGCTTTATGCCATTTTCATGCACAATATACTGATTCAGGTTCGTCTCAATCGGCGTAGCATCCAGCTGTGAAAAGAACTGCGCCCGATGCGCATTTTCCTTGCCCGCGCGCACCAGCATCGAATTGTTGGCGCACACCCGCTCCAGCGGATATTCCTCCATGAACCACGCGCTTGCGGCTTTATCCACCCAATCTTTGCCTTTTTGAGTGTTGACAATCAGCGCGGAAATTCCCTGATTTTCGCTTTGCTGGATAAGCCGTTCCCCTGCCTTCCAGAGGTCGCCGACGACGATATCCGCGCTGCCGTTGTCGCCCTTAAACTCGCAATGATAGCAGCTTTGGCGGTACGTCAGACCTTGAAGCATCGCCAGCACATACGGATTCTGCCGATAGCTCATTTCCTGATGCCGCTTGCCCGATTTTGTCGTCAGCACAAAATACGGCATTGTCCAGCCGACCGGCGTTTTACTGCGGAAGTTCACATTGCGGATTTTCTCGCCGTACCGTGCCGCTTTCGCATCCCGGTAGCGCTGCCAGACGCCCGCCGTGGGTGCCCCCTCGCAAATCAGCGCGACCAGCAGCAGATTTTCCGGATTGCCCGTCACTGCCGCGCACGCCGCGCACTGGCAGGGCGTGCCGCAGAACATGACGGGCGTCCCCGCCTTCAGCAGGCCACGAACCGTCGCCAAGCAATTGCCGATGTCGCTTTGCACATACTTGGAACTGCGCATCCGTTCAATATCTTCCAGCTTATTGGAGACGATGTGCTCCGCGTCCATCTGCTCATTCCACACGCAGCCGCACACATAGCCGCCCTGCCGCAGCATTTCCTGCGCCAGCGGGAAGAACATGCCACCGGATGCCGACGCTTTGCGCGCCTGCGTATCCAGCTGATACGCCGCATAGCAGCCTTCCTTGCCCAGCGGCGTATGATTTTTGTCCGCGTGCTGATGGATGCACACGCGGTCGCACCTGCCGCAGCCGATGCAGCGCGCCTCGTCAATTTCGGGGATGTAGCTGCCATCCGCTGCCTGCGTCATATGCACCGCGCCGCGCGGGCAGACGTTGACGCACGCGCCGCAGCCGTAGCAGTCTTTCAGCAAATCAAAATCAAGCATCGTGTTCTCCTATCGGCTCATTTTCGGTTCATCCTCTGTTTCAAATTCCTCGCCAGCGGGTAAATCTTGGTGTGAACGAAGGAGATGCAGTCCACCATCAGCCTCTCCGGCATGGCGCTCGTGACAGCACTGAGCACCTTCTGCGGCGCGGTGCGGTCGTCGGGCTTCATCGGCGTATCCTTCCACGGGCTTTTCGCCTTGTATGCCAGATACGTCTTGGCATACGGGTGCTTGCAGCCCTCCACCCACGGGCGGATGCTCATGCGAAAGCACGACTGGAAGTGGACAATCGCCGGATTCTCCACCGCTTCCCGGTACTGCGCGGGGTCGCCCGGCACAGGCGGCTTGCGCAGCTTGATGAGGTTCTTGTAATCAAACGCGAAAAAGACCGTCATGCAGTTATATTTGGGATGCAGGATGCCCGAACGCCCCAGCTTGCTCAGCACACCGTTCTGCACGCCCTGATCCACAAAGGTGATATCGCCCTGATTCTCCCGGATGTAGCGCAGGAACATATCCTCGACGTTGTTTTTGCGCCACGCGTCCAAATCCACCAGCAGAACGCCGTTGTTGATGTAGTTGTCCGTCGGCTGAAGCCCCAAATTGGTGCGGTAGGCAGCACCGCGGCAGTCATCCACGCCATAGAGCCACTTCTCGCCCATGTCCATTTCCCACAGGGGCGTCAAGTCCTGCATGACCAGCGTATCGCAGTCAATAAACAGCACCTTTTTCACTGTTTCGGGCAGCATGGAGGGCAGGAACAAGCGGTAGAACGTGCTGATGTTCCAGCGGCCGACGTTGATTTCAGTGGCGGAGCGCTTCTCAATGTCCGGATGCGCCAGATACGTCAGCGTGCGGCCGAACGAGGCAATCATGTTCTCCAGCTTCTGCTTGTTCTCTGCCGAAATCTGGTTGTCAATCAGGTAGAGGTTGAGTTCCTTGACGTTCCGGTTATGCTCCAAGAGCGACAGTATGGAAATTCCTGCAATCTCGCAGTAGCTGTCGCTGGAAGAATAGACGATATCCATCCTCGGCTCCCCTTACAGTTTCTTGTAGTCCGCAAAACTCATCAGGTGCAAGTCCTTTTCGCTGATAATGAGGTTCTCCTTGCCGCCAATCAACTCAAAAGGCCATTCAATGCCGATATCCGGGTCATTGTACATGATGCCGGAATCGCCCTCGCCATAGAACACCTCGGCGCACTTGTAGCTGACTACCGAATCCTCAATGACCAGATAGCCGTGCCCGAAATACTGCGGCACAAGCAGCATCTCCGTGTTTTCGCCCGTGAGGTGGAAGCCGCGCCACTGCCCGAACGTTGGCGAATCCGGGCGCAAATCCACAATCACGTCATACACATGGCCGGAGATGCAGCGCACCAGCTTCGCCTGCTGTTTAACCAGCTGGAAGTGCGTCGCGCGAATCACGCCGCGCTTGGAAATGGTGTAGAACACTTCCTTCAAATCGTGGTCAATGCCATTCGCGCGGAAGGTGTCAACATTGTAATCCTTAATCAAGCCGCCGCGGTTGTCTGTGGCATAAAAAGGCTTGATGCGGTACGCACCCTGCAAATCCAGCGGCTGAAAATCAAACTTCTGCACCATTTTATGCTTCCTCCCGAATATAATCCGCCGTCATCTTGATGCCCTGCGCAAACGGAATCTGATTGACATAGCCCGTGTCCCGTTCAACCTTCTTCAAATCGAACTGGTCGTAGGAGACGTTCACACCCTTGAAGGGCAAATCCCCCAGCCCAATTTCAGCCGCCGGGTCAACCAAATCCCGCATTTCCAGCAGGAACTCCCGCAGCGGCTTAGGCTCACCAGAACCGATGTAGTAGCGGTTGAACGGCTTACCTTTTTCCGCCACGGCGATGATGGCGTTGATGGCATCGGTGATATAAATGAAGTCGTACGTCTGATACCCCGCCGTGAAGGAGCAATGCTCTTTGTGGATGAGCTTGCGGATGGCGGTGTAAATCATCCGCGCGGATTTTTCACCCACGCCATAGATGTTGGTGATGATGACCGGGATGAATTCCACACCGGTCATTTTGGCGACCGTTTCGCCCATCAGGTGCGCCGCCAGCTTGCCCGTGCCGTAGATGTAGCCGCCCGCCGGGTCAATATCATCCGACTGAAGATACTCGTAGGTTTCCATCTCGTTGATGCTGGATGCATACACCACACGCTTGCAGCCCACCTCGGCGCACAGCTTGATGTAGTCGCACGTCAGCTTGACGTTCGACAGCTGCACATCATAATCCGCGCGCGCAGGCCCGGATGTGCCCGCCCACGCCAAGTGGAAGAAGCAGTGATAATCCGCCGCGGGAATCTCCTTCGCAAGGGCAGGCACGTCCTTGTTCAGCACGCTGATGCAGGTGACGCGCGGGTCATCCGCCAGCACATCATCAAAGCGGACATCCAGTGCCGTGACACGGCAGCCCTTTGCCAGCAGCGCATTCACCAGCGTTTTGCCGATAAAACCGTTTGCACCGGTAACGATTACATTCTCCATCTTATTCTCCTGCCGACAAAAATGCCGTGATTTCTTCGTCCATGCACGCGCGAACATCGCCGCCGGACAGATAGCACTTGCTCCATTCGGCAACTTTCTCAATCGCCGTGTCCAGATTCCAGTGGGGCTTCCAGCCAAACGTCGTCTTGAGCTTGGCGCAGTCCAGCTTCAGGAAGTTCGCCTCGTGCGGGCCGCCGTCATAGCGGTTGACCCACTTCATGCCCTCGCCCCACTTGCGCACGAACAAATCCACCAACGCGCCGGTCTGGAAGCAGTCCACATCATCCGGGCCAACGTTATAATAGCCAGCGTACTTGCCGTCCTCGTACTGCATGGCGGCAATCATCAGGTAGGCATACAGCGGCTCCAGCACATGCTGATACGGGCGGGTGGAGAACGGGTTGCGCACCACAATATCCTCCTGCTTCATCGCCGCGCGGATGCAGTCCGGGATGATGCGGTCGTTGGCGAAGTCGCCGCCGCCGATGACATTGCCCGCGCGCGCCGTCGAAATCGCCACGCGTCCATCAGCAAAAAAGCTGTTCTTGTAGCTGTGCGTCACCAGCTCCGAGCAGGACTTGGAATTGGAGTACGGGTCGAAGCCGTCCAGCTCCTCGTTCTCGCGGTAGCCCCACGCCCACTCCTTGTTCAGGTACACCTTGTCGGTCGTCACATTCAGGAAGGACTTGACGCAATTGCTGTTTCGCACGCACTCCAGAATATTCACCGTGCCCATGACGTTCGTTTCATAGGTGTAAGCAGGATTTTTGTAGCTGTCACGAACGATGGGCTGCGCCGCCAGATGCAGCACAATCTCCGGCTGTGCGGCGTCAAACGCGGCCTTCAGCGTCGCATAATCGCGGATATCGCCGATAACCGAGTGCACATCCTGCGCAATATCAGCGATTTCAAACAAGGACGGCGACGTAGGGGGATTCAGTGAATACCCCGTAACAATCGCCCCGGCATTGGCGAGCACCTTGCACAGCCACGAGCCCTTGAAGCCGGTATGTCCCGTCACGAACACTTTCTTGCCCTGATAAAACGACAAATCGAACTGCTTCATTTTTCCCACACCTTCCACGGCGCATTGCCCGACGCCCACAGCTGCTCCAGCTTCTGTTTCTCCCGCAGCGTGTCCATGCACTGCCAGAAGCCTTGGTGGATGTACCCCACCAGCTGTTTCTGTGCGACAAGTTTGGTCAGCGGGCCTTTCTCAAACACGGTTTCATCGCCCTCAATCAGGTCAAACAGCTCCGGCTGGAATACCATGAAGCCGATGTTGATGAGGTCGCCGTCCATGTCCGACTTCTCGCGGAAAGCGTCAATCACGCTATTCGCACCGACTTCCACCACGCCCTTGTTCTGCCCGAAGTTGTACATCGACATGGTGCCGATTTTCCCGTGCGCCTGATGGAATGCCACCAGTTCCGCAATGTTCACGTCGCCCACCGCGTCGCCATAGGTCAGCATGAACGGCTCATTGCCGATATACTCGCGGATACGCTTGACGCGCCCCCCTGTCTGGGTATTTAAGCCAGTGTCGACAACCGTCACGCGCCACGGCTCGGCGTGCTTGTTGTGCACAATCATCTCGTTCGTGCCATGCGTGTAATCGAACGTGATGTCGGAGGTGTGCAGGAAGTAATCCGCAAACCACTCTTTGATGACGTGCTGCTTGTAGCCCGCACAAATCACAAATTCGTTGTAGCCATAGGCAGAATATGTCTTCATGATATGCCACAGGATGGGCATACCGCCAATCTCAATCATGGGTTTGGGCTTGAATGCGGATTCCTCGGAAATTCGTGTGCCGAAGCCGCCGGCAAGAATGACAACTTTCATCGTTTTCCTCCTCATCGCGTCGGATGTTCAATACAAGCCTTGTTTGCCGCAGTCCTCGAACCAGTCGCGGAAGGTGTCCTCCAGCCCCGCGTGGAACGCATAGCCGCTCTTCGCCAGCTTTTGGCCGCTGATGTTCGTGCTCACCATCAGTTTCTTCACGCGCGCCGGGTGAATGCCGACTTTCTTGCCGCCGATGGGGCCAAGAATCGTCGCCGCGGTCATCAGCAGGCCGCCCGGAATCAGCGGGATATGGCGCTTCATCCCGGTCGCCGCCTGCATGGCGCTGCATATCTGCTCAATGGTGTACGCCGGCTCGAACGTGCAGTTGTACACATCCACACCCGGAAAATCATGGTCAATCATCCGATATTGGAAGAAACGCACCAGTTCCTTCACATAAATGCACGCCTTCACCGTATCCTTGCGCCCGGCATAGAAGAAATAGTGCTTCTTCTGGCTGTTGTACAAGCGGGTCATATTGCCATGCTCACCCTTGCCATACACAATGCCCGGCCGCACAATCGTCAGTTCGCGGTTCGCTTCCCTTGCCTGCCAAATCTGGTGGATTTTCTCCGCCACCAGCTTGCTGATGCCGTATGGCGTGTTTGGCGTGGGCAGCGTGTTCTCCGTTTTCAGCTCCTCCGCCGCACCATAGGGCGCAATGGAGCTGGTGAAGAGGATTTTGCGGATGCCGTGCTGCTCCGCAAAGGCGGTCACATTCTCCGCGCCGCGAATGTTCGTCTCGAAATAGGCGTAATCCGGATGTCCCGGCGTCCTGTGCACCGCCGCAAGGTTGAAAATCACATCATCCGGCGTAGGCGTGAAATCAAGGGCAATCGGCTTGCGCACATCCACGCGGCGATAGATGACCCCCTCGTTTTTCTCCACGATGCCGGGCACAACGCCTTCTTCGCCGGGCATGACCAAATCCAAATCGTAAATGCAGTCGCCGGGCTTTATGCACGCATCTTTCAAGCGGTGAATCAGGTGTGTGCCGATGAAGCCGGAACCGCCGAAAATCAGGTAATTCATTGCTTTGCCCTCACTTCGCGCCGTCCCTGCGGAGGACAGCAACCACGGTTTTCATTAGAATCTTGCAGTCCAGCCATATCGACGCCTGGCGGATGTATGTCATCTCCATCTGCTGCCGATGCCCGCTCTGGTAGGTCGCATTGTTGCGCGCGTATGCCTGCCAATAGCCCGTCACGCCTGGCTTGACGGACAGCAGCACATCCGCCGAATCCGCATAATACTGCAGGATTTCCGATTTCAGCAGCGGCCGCGGTCCGACGAGGCTCATTTCGCCCGCAAGAACATTGAACAGCTGCGGCAGCTCGTCCAAACTCGTTTTGCGCAGGAAATTGCCTATCGGCGTGATGCGCGGGTCATTGTCGATTTTGAACTCCGTATGATACTGGCGCTTCTGCTCCTCGCTCAGCTGATCAATCATCTGATCAGCATTGCGGTACATGCTCCTGAATTTCCACATTTTGAACGGCTTGCCATTCTTGCCGATACGCACCTGCCCGTAGATGACAGCGCCGGGATCACCCAGATAGACAATGACGGAAAGAATCAGGAACAGCGGCGAAAGTACGATAACTGCCATTGCCGTTGCCGTCAGGTCGAACGCCCGCTTGACGGCACGATAGCCAAGTTTATTCGCGCCCGTGCGGGATGCTGTCGGTTCTATCGCCTGTTCTGGCAGTCCATGCTGCATATGATTACACGCTCCCCTATTCAGTCGTACTTAGTCGCGCTGGAAAATATCGCGCGTATACACCTTATCCTGCACATCATCAAGCGCCTTGTCGTAGCGGTTCGCCACGATGATGCGGCTCATTGCCTTGAATTGCGCCAAGTCGTTGACCACCCTGCTGCCGGAAAACGTTTCACCATCCGGCAGTGTCGGCTCGTAAATCACGATGGATGCGCCTTTCGCCTTCAGGCGCTGTATCACGCCCTGTATGCTGCTTTGGCGGAAGTTGTCGCTGCCGTGCTTCATCGTCAGGCGGTAGATGCCAATAACGGGATGATCTTCCTTCGTCAGCGCCATCACGCGGTCGGCAATAAAGTCCTTGCGCGTCTTGTTGCTCTCGACAATGGCGGAAATCATGTTCTGCGGCACATCGGCGTAGTTCGCCAGCAGCTGCTTGGTGTCCTTCGGCAGGCAGTAGCCGCCGTAGCCGAACGACGGGTTGTTGTAATGGCTGCCGATGGCACACGCCATCCAAAATCTGCCGTGTGTTCAAGCCTTTGCTCTCCGCGTAGGTGTCCAGCTCATTGAAGTACGCCACGCGCAGCGCCAAATAGGTGTTGGCGAACAGCTTGACCGCCTCCGCCTCGCTGAAGCCCATCAGCAGCGTGTCCACGTTCGGCTTTTCCGCTCCTTCCTGCAATAGCGCAGCGAACGCGCGGGCGGACGCGGTCAGGCGCGAATCCTGCATGTCCGTGCCGACAATGATGCGGCTTGGGTACAGGCTGTCCTCCATTGCGTGCGATTCGCGCAGGAACTCCGGGCTGAAGAGGATGTTCCTGTTATGGAATTTCTCGCGCACCGATGCGGTGTACCCGACCGGGACGGTGGATTTGATGACCACCGCCGCATCCGGATTGCACTGCGTGACCAGCCCGATAACCTCCTCCACCGCCGCCGTCTGGAAGCGCTGGGTAACATCATCGTAATTCGTCGGGACGGCAATGACGACGAAGTCCGCACCGGCATAGGCGGCTTGGGCGTCGAGCGTTGCGCTCAGTTGCAGGGGCGTGTGCGACAAAACCTGCTGCATCACGTCATCCCGCACAGGCGATTCGCGGCGATTAATCATGCTGATTTTTTCCGGCACAACATCCACCACTGTCACCTGATGATGCTGGGACAGCAGCACCGCCATCGCCATGCCGACGTAGCCTGCGCCAGCAACCGCAATCTTGTAGGCTCTCATGCTGTCCCCTCCATCGTCTCGTTTTTGAAAAAAAGTTCGTCATGCATACATTGCGGCGAACCAGCTGCCGACAGGTACATACCCATCAAGCATTTTCCATTATACCATGCAAACCGTTATTTGGCAAGTAAATCTCGATTAATTTTGTGGAAAATGCAGTTTTATCAGCTTTTCTTCCTATTATATATTTCCGAGTGTAGCAATGTTCGTCGCCTTATGAGAATGCACCCAGCTGCGCCGCGAATTTGAAAACAGGATAATATGGAACACGAAAAAAGCGTGGTGACGTCCTTGGCACACACACGCTTCCGATGATTTCTTTGCATTTCCCATCCAGCGGCATATTTATGCACGCTTTTTATTCGCCTGTTCCCGCAAAAACCGTCCATACCGTGCCGAAAATCAGCTTCCAGTCCAGCAGGAAGCTGCGATCACGGATGTAGCGCATATCCATGTCCATCCACTCGTCAAACGTCACGTCATTGCGGTTCGGCTGAATCTGCCAAATGCAGGTCAGACCGGGACGGACATACAGGCGCTGGCGCTCGTAATCCGTATACGCCGCCACTTCGCACGGCAGCGGCGGACGCTGGCCGACAATGCTCATGCTGCCAACCAGAATATCCCACAACTGGGGCAGCTCGTCGATGCCGCACTTGCGGATGAAACGCCCCACACGGGTGATGCGTGGGTCATCCTTGTGCTTGAAAATCGGGCCGTTCATCTCTGTGCGGCGCTTCAAATCCGCCAGCTTCGCCTCAGCGTCCACGCACATGGAGCGGAATTTGTGGATGCGGAACTCCTTGCCGTCAATGCCGCTGCGCACCTGCGTAAAAATCGGCGAACCGCTCGGATCATCAATGACAATCGCGAGCGCTACAATCAGCAGCAGCGGCGAAAGCACAATCAGCGCCAGCAGGGAGAAAAACACATCCTGCACTCGCTTCAGCGCCCGATAGACCGGTTTTTCCTTGCGCACCTGTTCATGATTGAGCCAAATCTGCTCGCGCGTGGTCGTCGCCGGCTGCTGTACCGTTGCTTCCGTCATCGCCGCCATCCACCTCCCATCCACCGCCACTGCTTTTGCGGTCGGCAAATTTTTACGTCCTTTTCTGTCCGATGAATCGCACACAAAAATCACCTAAAACCACCTTGCTTATTTTACCACACCTGTTTCCGTATGTCAATTGCCTTCCAGGAAAATCCGTGCCGTCTGTATTTTTCCTGCTTTTTTGCTTTTTCTTCCGAAAATGCAGGAAAACTTGCTGATTTTGTCGTATAATAAGGAAGGGGCATGACCAACATCGTCGGTTTTGCGTGGGAATCCGCGCTTTTTGCCCTTCGTAATCACACAATGCAGCCACGGAAGGAGATGACGCTCATGCAGCCCAAACTACCGCAGGACGAACGCTACGAGCAGCGTCCGGACGGCACAATCCGCCGTTTCCGGCAGCAGACGCCGCCCGCGCAGAGCACCTATATTCCCCAGCCGCCGCCCGATGAGCCGCCGCGCCGCCGCAAGCGGGAAAAGCACCGCCGTCGCCGCGTCTGGCTGTACGTTTTCGCGCTGATTGGCGTGGCGTTCGTCGCCGTGGAAATCTTCCGCTATCTGATTGTGCCGCTGCTCGTTCAGCTGCACATCTGGACAGGAGGTTGCCTATGAAGCGCATCGGAAAGTGGCTGTTGGGGCTGATTACCTCCGCGCTGACGCTCGTGCTGGTGATTGTGCTGCTGCCGTACGCCGCGAAGTGGGTCGCGCGCATCATGCCGGATGAGTCCGCCGCGGCGATTCGCGCATCCGTCGTGCTGTCGCAGAAGAGCGCGAAGCTGGAAACGCTGCACGTCACCGAAGAGGGCGCGCTGAACTACGAAGTCAAGGCGGCATTCCTCGGCACAGTGGCGAGCATCAACGCCGATTACACCTATGAGGGCAGTTTCGGCATTGATTTGCAGCAGGTGACCATGACGCGCGACGGGTCTGTGCTGACGCTGACGCTGCCCGCGCCGGAGCTGCTGCTGGACTCCCTCACCCCTGCGGACATCACGCGCGATTCGGCGCTGTACCCGTATCTGGACGACAACGACTTGCAGCGTGTTTTGGAGGATGAACGTGTTTCCTGCCGCGAACGGTATCTCTCCGGCGAGCGCGCAGCGGAACTCTGGGACGCGACCGTCGCGGCGATGGAGGCGACCGTTGCGCAGTGGATGGCGGACGCGGGCGGGTTCACTGTCCGCTATGAGCGCGCGGAATGATTTTTGGTTCTTCACGGAAAGTTGGGGGAGCAAACAAGGGCTTAGGCGAAGCACCAAAAAGCTGCACGCGGAAGGAGCATGAAAGCGCGACCAACTCAATCGCGAAAAGGGGTCAAGGGGGGACTTCGTCCCTTTTCGTCTGCCCCTTGCAGGG
>OCIU01000867.1_pt1 | contig 23728 bp, 33 predicted proteins | sample 1538471 | NCBI WGS metagenome assembly OCIU01 (sample SAMN04571693, study PRJEB22368) | human gut metagenome | biome: human gut; material: stool | host: Homo sapiens | place: Luxembourg | collected 2012-06-01 | reverse complement strand
ATTTCATTGCGGCTACTCTGTTATAACGGGCTCCCATTTTTCCCGCTTCGTATAACTGTGTAAATGTATCTATATAATTATTAATATCGCTTTCTTTGCCTTTAAAATTAACATAATCGCCGTATTCCTGCACAAGCGTGCCCGCACCGTTTGTATCAAAGTTTTTCGCAGCATTCATAAGACTTTGATATTCCGGAAGATTAAAAGTCAAACTGTCTGCATTATATACCCTGCCGTCATCAGCAATAACACGCACCTTATTATCCGCTTCTCCGTAATATCTCGCACTGCTTTCAAATCCTACAATAACAACACTCTTGCCTTTATTGTCTGTTGCCGTAATGCCGTTTTTATGACTGTTGCCAAAGTTATATTTTATATGTTCTGTAATCTCTTCCTTGCTTATAGTGTTGATATTCTCTTCATTTGCGGCAACTCCGTCATTTTTTACATCAGTGTTCTCACTAATCGTATTTTTTAAACTTTCAGCACCGATAAGCTTCATAAGGTTGCCAACATCAACGCTGTTTACCTTGTAGTTCTTGTTGCCGCTCATTTTCTTTTCAATTGATTTTGCAATACTGACAGCCTTTTCACTACCGCTGTTTTTTGCTTGTTCCAAAAGCAGATTAATGTCAAAGTTCTCATCTGACATAACCTCTTTGCCAATCTCTTCCGCACTCTTTTTCATATCAATATTGGTGTTTATTTTGCCTTTGGCATAACTTATGCCGCTTACCGAACCGCCAAGCACACCGCCACTTACCGCACCGCCTGCTGCATCAAGTAACACCTGTTTTCCAAAATTCTCTGCACATTTTGCTGTTGCTTCCTCTTTTGTGTAACCCTCATCAATGTACCCCTGGTATTCAAGTGCTATAGATGACATATTACCGTTAATAATACAGTCTGTCATAGTATTTGTAATAGTGGTTAATCCCTCCTCGCTTGCTTCCGTAAACATCTGCTTTCCTGCATTTTTTAAAACACTTTTCAAGCTGTCGGGACTTACCGCTTCAAATGCTTTTAAATTTTCAATACTGAATTTTTCGAAAAATGCTTCTGCAATACCTGCCGCAACACCGGTCATAAGTGCATTAGAGGCTTTACCTGTATTTTCATATGCGTCTTTTGCCGCTGCTGTTCCTGCCTCTGTCGAAAGCAAAACCATTTGCAGACCTGTACCGACACCGGGTACAAGATTGAGCGGTAAGGTTGCCGCAAAATCAGCAAGGCTCATACCTGTTTGATATAAAAATGACGCAACCTTGCCGGCAGTTTCATTCCCGATATCCGCACCTATTTTGTCAGATACCGTGCTTCTTACAGTATTAACCCTTGCCGCTGCGGTATCATATGTATTAATCCATTGATACTCTCCTGTAACATTTTCCGCAATACCCGCACCAATATACTTAAAAGCGTCACCTACAGAGCCAACGGCATTATCAAGTACACTCCACGCACTCGCACCTACAGGATTGTTCATTGCGTCCTGTTGAATTTTCTGCAAGTTTTCAATAGATGCCTGCTCCTGCATAGCTCTGTCATAATAAGTGTATAATGCTTTCGGATCATATCCCTCGTTTGCAAGATTGTTAAAGTTCTCAACAATTCTTTGTTCCTGCTCAGGAGTGTATTTATTTCCGCTTTTTAAATCAATTCTCACAGCCTCATCATTATCAGACTTTCTCTGTTCAGAGTTTTTCTGATAAGCATAATACTGCTGTACAATACTCCTTACCCTTGCGTCACCCTCAATAATATCCTTAGTCTTTTCTTCGTATTCCTTTTTTCTCGCACTGCTTTTGTACTTATTGTAATTTGTGTTAGCTTCACTTATTAAATCTTCAAGTTTGTTGCTTGCCACACCGCCGTTTCCTTGCACATCAGCCTTAATAGAATTTAAATAATTATAATCAGCAGAGGCTTTATCAGCCTCTTTTTTGTAATCCTCAGGTGTTGCATACTGTTCGGCTTGCTTTTCGAGCCATTCCCTTTCGTCACTGCTTACATACTGAGCGTGCTTCATATACCCCTCGTATGTCTTAGGAGTATCCTTATACTTTTCAGAATAATACTTATTTCTTTCGTTTATTGCTGTAATTCTCGCCTGTTCGCTAATTTTATATGGCAAAGTTTTCTGTTCTAAAGCAATTTCATCTCGCTGTATCTGCAATTTTCCATACTTATTGGCATATTTTCCATACTCAATTCCGCCCTCATCAACTTCTTTCATTTTGTTAAGTAAATTGTCTTGAGCCTTTGACAAATATACCATTTCGGCATTATTCTCATTGTATTTCTTCTTTAAGTCATCCGCTGTCGCATACTGTGCAGCTTGTTCTTCAAGCCAACGCTTTTCATCATCACCTACATATGCAGCATGATTCATGTACCCCTCATAAGTTTTTGGAGTATCCTTATACTTCTGTGTATAATATTCGTTTCGTTCCGACTGCTTGTTTATGCTTTTAATTTGATTTTCAACAATATTGTTACGAACAGTAAACAGTTTCTCTGCACCGGGTAAATATGCAGGTGCATTCTTTTCAAGAGTGTAATGTTTTACTCCGTTGGAATCTTTCGTTCCATTTGGCACAATACTTAAATTACTGTCTTCGTTCTGTACATGATTAAGATTTGTACTGAAAAAATTATTTCTCTGCTTCGCAGGACTTTGATATTTACCTGTCACTATATCTCTAAGCTTTTGATTAAGTCTTTCACTCTCTGTCTTATCAATATTACTAATCATTTTTTCCTCCTATATGTTAATTCCCAATTTGGCAGCAATATACGCTACATCATCTTTAGATATATGGCCCTTATCAAAACCAATCTCAAGCTGCTTTTTCGTGAACGCCTCGTTTGCATACGATACATTTCCGTTTTTATCTTCTTTCTTCAAATAAGCATTAATAAAACTTTCTGCAATACCGTTATTGTACTTTTCATCATCTGATGTAACGCCAATCTTATTGTATAAATAATCTCTTTCGTCACTGTTAATTCTTCCTGCCTCAAGTGCTCCGTCAATGTACGCCTTAGAGTATGTCACATAGTTGTTAATGCCTTTCTCATCATATTTGTCCCCGTCTTCCTTAAAGTCATTCTCCGTAACACCCATAGCAGCAAATACCGCCTCGGCATTTCTCGTTTTTCCCTTGTTCTCATCAGCCTTTTGCATTTCACTCACTCTCGCAAGCCAGTTGTTATATGCGTCCTCGGATTTTGCATATTCTATTTTCCTGTTATTTTCAGCTTCCGCCTGTGCAATCTGGGCCTTACTGTCAGCACTTTGTGTGTTGTAAATGTATCTGCTGTTTTCAGCGTTTCTCTCGTCCTCAATTCTGTTCTGTTCAGCATTCAGCTTAGTTTCGTATATATTGTTGTTAAGCTCGTTAAGCTGTAAGTTGCTCTGTCTGTCTGCAACATATCTGTTATATAAAGCATTAAGTCTGTTTTTGTAGTCCTGTTCGGTATCTCTGCTTCTGCTGTAATTCGTACTGTCAAGCTGAGAATATATATTGCCTGTATTAGCAAGCCTGTTCTGTTCAGCGTTGTAGTCAAGCTGCGCCATCTGCTTGTAAGTCGGCACTGCGTCGCTCACATTCTCCATCTGCTTATTTGCAACCTCACCCGCCACTATATCCGCATAGCTCGGTTCATACCCGTTCGCAAGCTGTGCGGCTGTTTGTCTGCTTAACTGTACGCCCGTCTGCGTGTTGTCTTTGTACTGTTCAACATATTTTTGGTAGTCCTTGTCATTGCTCGTATTATAGTCAAATCCTCTGTTGCTAAGCCAGCTGTTAATAGCTGTATCAATCTTATCACCGTAAGAACCACTGTATGTTCCGCTTTCCGTCGCCGCCTTTGCTGCATTGTCCTCAGCCACATCCAAATACTTCATATCTTTTCCCATATGTTATTCTCCCAATCATTCTGCAATTTACCGTTCAAATAATTATAATAAGCGTCATTCTGCCTTTTTGAACTGTCAATACTCGCCTGCGTATCAGCAGAAACATTATTGTGCTCATACTGCTGTTCTGCAAGGTTTCGTATATTACTCAAATTGCTTGCCGCTGCCGACATCTGAGCCTGCCACCTCGCAAGCTCATTTTGGAAGTTACTCATATCAAGGCCCTTGCTTGTGCTGTACTTATTTTCGTAATATGTCATAAAATCGTAGTCATCCTGCACCTTATCCCTGTATCTTTGATACTGTGCATTATCAAAGCCTTGCAATGTACTTATCTTATTAAGCGTATCCTCCTGCTGACTGCTCCAATTTTGATATGCACTGTTCTTAAGACTTGGTATTTTGTTTTGCAGCTCGTCCATAAAGTTGTTGTATTCTTTCTGTCCTGCCGCCTGAGCATATGAGTTTGTGTAGCCGCCTGTGTTTGCAGAGTACGAACCTTGCACATTCTCCTGCTGTACTTTTCCCTCACGCTTGTATTTATCGTTATACTGCTGATACTCAGAGCTGTCATCTGCGTTAAACTTAAATTCATTGTTCATATACTTGTCCGCAAGACTATTCAAAGTATCACTGTAGCTGCTCTTATATCCGCCGTCTATTCTGTTTTTGTACGAATTAGCATAATTATCCGCTTGCGCTCTTGCCTGCTTTGTAGGCGTGCTTTCCGCAAATGTGGGCGCATTGTTTGCAACATTGTTGTATGCTCTTGTAGCGTCATTCACGCTGTTTGCGTCATAAATGTTATATGCCACTCTCATCGTCCCCTTTCGTGCTTATATTCTTCAAAAAGTCCTCGCTCATATTATCCGTATCAAGACTGTAAAGCACTCCCGTAAGCGCCTCGTAAAGGTCTGCAATGTAATTCCTCAGCACACCCGGATCATTGCTCGCAGGCGGAGGGTCAATTCTAAGCACTGCCATTATCTCACCGCACTTCCTTTCTGATATGTAATGTTAATGCCGTATATCTCACAATACCCCACACCTTCGATTTTAAGTCTTAAAAATTCAGCTCTCCTAAGCGGCACAGGTATCACCCTCGGCTTTTTCTCATCGTAATATATCCTATACAGCTCGCTCCATTCGCCGCTTTCGCTAAACCTCGCAAGCACTCTTACCTTCGTGTCCTTTTCAGGCTTAATCCCTATTGCAACCTTGCTTATAAACTTCGTGTCAAAGTCGCTGTCATACATATCTCCGGTTTCGCAGAACCACTCAAAACTGTTTTCAATTTCAAGTTTCTGCTTAGTCAAATATGTCTGCAACAGTGTTACATCTCTTGCGTCAATACTGTTGTCATCATTAACATCAGTTGTTTCAATCTGACTTTGCTTTAGTTCTTTCTCAGCTGCTATATAATCTTTAAGTAACTGCAAATCATCAGCAGTTACCACACCGTCATCATCAACATCGCCGTATATTCTGCCTGTACCGTCTTCAAACTCTTTTCCGCACTTTTTTGTATCGTAATACATAATGTTGTCAAGCAAGCTGTTTTCGCTCTCAACACACACAATATAGTTATTCTCATCATTCACATAGTACATCGTATCATTATATGTCGCTGTACAAAGCATTCTCGTATCGTCTTCCTTGTGCCATAAACCTTTCTGCACATCAAAGCAAAACATCTCGTTTCCACCCTTAATGTTTTCAAGACTTACATAGTATTTGCTCTTGTGCTTTCCTGCCACAGCGTTTCTGTACTTTTCGTTTCCAAACGCACTTTCCGAAATCAACACAGCCGTACCGCCTGAGTATTGTGCAATTCCGTTTTTCGCTTTATACAGCAGATAATCTCCCATATTCACTACGCTTTGCCTGCTGCCTTTCTCAACTCCGCTAACCCTGTATGTTGTAAGAGTAAAATTAGATGGCTTTGTGCCATATATTTTCAGTGCGTAATTCTCCTTAAAGAAAATAACAGAACTGTTCATCTTTGCAATTCCTGTAAATTCACCCTCAACCCCCACAGTCAGCGCAAAGCTGTCCGTTGCTATGCCGTCACTGTACGCATACCAGTTTTCACAGTCACCGAGCTTGCAGGCATATATCTCATTACTCTTACTTGAACATCCCCACAGTCTGTTGTCAATTTCCATTATCATGCCGGTTTCCAAATCAGGCATAATTCTCTCAACATTAATTATTCCGCAGTATGGTACACTTGAATCTATGTTTGCTTTAATTACAATGTAATCAGGAGCAACATCATATAACTTAAAAAATTTGTTATTAAGTGTTTCAACATAACTGTTATCTTTATCCCATTCGGTTTCTCCGACATTGTGTTCAATGCCTGAAATCTTCACAAAATCCCCGGTTTTTAATCCTTTTCCAATTCCCTCGGCACTAAGTTTCAGGTAATAACTTTCAAGTACGGTAAAATATTTTAATTTTCCTCCGTAATAATCTTTATTCTCTTCTTCACTTGTGCACATCCATAATTTACTCGGCACACTTTTACATTCCTCAATCGTATCGCCTACTTCAATTTTGCTTATAAACTCTGCATAGTTTGCTCCGCCTTCCTTTCCTTTTTGCTCACTGCTGTCCGCAAAATTAATGTAAGCCGCAATCGACATCACCTTTTTTCTTGGCTTAACGCTTGTGTTAAGCGCAATTTTGTCAATCGAACAATAAAAGCCGTAATACTCGCTGTCCTGCGCAGCCTTGCATTGTATTCCATTATTATGCACTTCAATATCCGTTACCGCTCCGCTGCTAAGGTTTACATACTTTTTATCAGGAAAAATCAATACATTGTTGCCGTATTGGACAAGTTGATGTTCTATTTTTGTATCATACTCATATCCCTTAATCTCAATAAGTCTGCCGTTGTTGCACAAATAGCCTCTGCTGTCAAGGTAAATAAGTCCGTCATTAGCGCATATCACATTACTTACAATCCTTGCACTTTCTCTCGCAGTAACTCTTGCCCTGTTCTTCCTCGGCGAAAGAATCGGAAAATTGTCACCGCTCATATTCTTCATATCCTTAAATTCCGTATACAAAGTAGTGCTTGATGTAGACACTCTCGAAAATCCTGTATTGCTTGTCCTGTTTAAACCTTTAAATACAGTTATCTCACTTGTCGCTCTCCTTACATTGTTAAGCTCTGGCAACATTCCTTTCACCCCTTACATATAATATCTGTTATACCTTGTCTGCCTGTGCGTTCTGTACCAATAGCTTGTAAAGTCATTTAGCAGGTCTTTATACACTATACTGTCATTCACATATCTTTCGCTGTCCTCATACTCAAGGTCAATCATACTTGCACAAAACGCCTCGTATATTCCGTCATATGGTGCAGGCACAAGCAGCTCTTTTCCTCTGTCCGTCTGCAAATCATACTTTCCGTACTCTCTTGCAATCTCATTGCCGCCCTCTCTGTTTGCTGCAACATTCAAAACAATGTACATCTCAACCTTATTTATATCTGCAATAATCTGCTCATCACTCACCGCATAATCTCTCTTGAGCCTTTTCACATTGTCAATTACCTGTTCAATAGTCATCAATATCACCCCATACGCAAAACGGACGATAGCCACCGCCACCGTCCGTTTCAGATTATTAGAGATTTCCAAATGGAACTTGTTGTTAAATTCTTTCCTCGGCAATAGCGTCCTCTGCTTCCTTTGCTCTCTTGCTCTGAATGCCGAGTGCAATCGCCTGCTGCTCTTTAGCGTTGTCAATAATTTCCTTTGCCTTTTTGGGAATAGTCACCGTCTGACCCTTTGGAATAATCGACTGCACGCCGTTAATGTTAAGCTCAAGGTTCTTGTTGCTCTTTAGTGAGCCCATATCAATATGTGCCTCAACAAGCTCCTCTGCCTCTTCGTTTGCCTTTTTCACAAGACCTAAAAGTCTTTTTTCCTCGGTTTTTTCCCTGTCATCGGCTTCAAGTTTTTCAGCGTCCCTCTGTGTCTGCTTAGTAAGCAGAGCAATCGTTGCTTTCATTTCCTCCTGCTGAGCAAGAATACTGTCAAGCTGTGACTTGCCAATCTCAATCTTCTCACCCTCGGCAGTAACCTTTTCCGTTGCTTTAGTTGCCATCACTCTCACTCCTTACGCTGTAATTTTTGTTGTGCTGAGCTTGCTCGCACTCTCAATTCTCACCATGCAGGTCTGTGCAATAATGCCAATGCCATGTGTGCACTTCCAACCCTGCGTAGCTCGCTGGTCGAGCGGGTCAGTAGCACCGCCTGAGCCGAGCGGTTTAATAATTGTTTTCATACCCTCGCCCTCAATCTCAAGCACCTCGTACGCCTCTTTACCGAGCAAGAGTGTGCTGTAAACATCAATGCCCTCAGCACCTGCTTTCTTGAACACACAAGACATATTCGACTTCACAAAACGAATGTTGCCAATCATACCGATTTCGCCTTTAAAAATTCTCTCAGTTGCCGAGTATTTTGTAACCTCGATAAAGTCTTTAGAACGCATAAGGTCATACTTTACATTCGGGTGAATAATCGCTACAAAACTGTCGCCAATCGGCTCGGCATTCTGCATTTCAAGGTAGTTTAATCCTCTGTAAAGCACATCAACCGTAAGGGTAGAAAGCTTAGTAACACCCTTTCGTGTGGTTACCTCGGTTTCTGTACCGTCACTTGCAACCGCAGGTGCATAAATAACCGATGTACCTGTGTTAAGTGCCGCTGCGTCAATCTCCTCGAGTGTTCTGCCGCTCTGACTTGCAAGCTCTTCTGCGTCATGCACAAGAATATCATCACGGCTTGCAAACTGTGCAAAATCGGTCACAGGAGTGTACGCACCGTACTGGTTTACCGGAATTTCAATGTAATAGAAATTCATCTGATTACCCGGAGGTGTAACACCCTCGGTAAGCGGTGTAGTTGCAGTCGGGTACGGTGTAAGACCTCTGATGTTTACAATACCGCCGTTATGTTTTGGGAATGTTTCCCTCTTGCCAAACTGAGCGTGCACCAGCTTTTCCTGATGGTTTTTCAGAAACACTCTGTTGTAAAACACCGCCTTTTCGGGTGTAAAATCATTGCCGCTTGTTTCCTCAGTGTTACCGTATGCGTTCACCACATAGCCGTTTGAGCGGTTCACACCACCTGCGTCTACCGTAACATCAAAGAGATTTAATTTAATTTCAATAAACTTTTTCATATCCGTTCCTTTCCCGAAACGGCGTCTTATCTCGGAATATGTGCCGTTCCGTTCTTAATGTTCTCTACGAGCGTATCAAATTCACTGTCGCTCATATCTTTTACACTCTTCGCCACAGCTCTTGAACTTCTCTGATTAACATTCTCGCTTATTCTGTTAGCATTAGCCTGCATATGCTTAGTAGCAGCACTCATCGCAGCCTTTGCGGTTCTGTTCACCATTTGCTGCCTCAGTTCATCAGCGTGCGCCATCTCATATGCGAATGTTGTGTCAAACACTTCATCATTTTTGCCTGTGGACTTATTTTTCTCCGTATTTCTCTTAGCAATAAAATCAAGCGCAGCCGTAAATGCAGGATTATTCATCTCTTCCTGCAAATTAAAATCAGGGTAAGTTTCTCTTGTTTTCAGCGCCATGTTTTGCAGTCTTGTATCAAGCTCTGCCATCGCCTTTTCCTGTCTTAATCTGTTAAGCTCTTCCTTGGTTTCATTTACTTCTTTGTCGCTGAAATACTTATCCTGCAGTTCTTCGGCAGTCATACCGCTACCAAGCGCTTTTTCGCTAAAGTAGCTCGAATCACCCTTTACAGCCTCAAGTAAAGCATTAGTATCGTTGCTGTCAATATTATATTTGTTCGCAATAATACTCAAAATCTCATTGTCGGTACTTACTTGATTTTTAAGCGTGTCAATCTGATTTTTCGCTTTAGAAAATCTCTCAGAAAATGAAGTGTTCATCTTCTTGCCAAACTGGTCTTTGTACTTGCCTTTAATCAGACTTTCAAATTCCTCGTCAAGATTTTCCGCCTGCTGTCTTTCTGTACTTTCAGCCGCAGGTTCTTCCCCTTCCTTGTAGCCGTAAGCATTCTGATAGCTCTCAAGCAAATCATCACTAAGCCCGAGCCTCTGCGCTTTAGCTTTGGTTTCCTGCTTTATTTCAGTTTCCTGTGTGCCTGTGGTAGCACCGCTGCCATCACCTGCCCCTTCTCCGTTTCCGTCTGCTGTTCCTGCACCTTCACCGTCAAAAAGGTTAATAATGACCTTCGTATATTTTTCCATAAGTTTCTCCATTCTCTCGTCTTTCCGAGGTGTCCTACCGTCTTTCCGGCGTGCCGGGCGATAAGCTCCACTCACTCTCACCATTATATTTTAATTATAATATTTCGCTGTTTTTAAAAACAACCCCACCGTTTTTAATTTCAATCTCGTCACGATAGTTTTCCTCAAACATCTCAAGGCCTGTCATAATCGCCTCAATCTTCTGTCTTAACTTAAGCTCAAATACCATTCTTTCGCATACGCATTTAATTTTCACATCGCCGTACTCGTATACAATCTCAAGCTCTTCAAGTCTTGCCTCTGTGTCTTTAACAATCTGCACAAGCGTGCTCACAAGTGCACTTACACTCACGCACACATCGTGCGTACAGTGACCCTTGCATTCAAATTCAAAAATTGCTGTGCTCGGCTGCTTAAAATCAAACTCTATCTGCGTCTTTATCTCTGTCATACCGCTGCACCTCCATTCATAACCGCATTATTCCGAGCCTGCATAGGATTTTGATTTACTGCCTCCTTGTTCGCAAGCATTTCACTCATCATCTGATTTTTGTTGTATAGCTCCTGAACCGTCTGCTCAAGCGTCTGATTTTTCTTTATCATTTCCTCTACTTTTGTCTTCCCCTCAAAGCTCATACCCTCAAGGGCAATCAGCGCAGAATCTGCATTCTGCGGATTAAAAAATCCGAGCTTGTAAAGGTTCATCATCATTTCATTGCTTGCAGCCGTTGCAAACGGGCTCGCTTTCTGCGCTTTTACTTTAATGTCAAAAATCGGCATACGGTCAAATATCTGTCCGCTTTCATCTGTCTGCTGTTTCATAAGCTGCGAGTTGTCAAAATCAATGTACTCTGTCTTGTTGTCCTCTCCCGTAATTCTGTAAAATCTCGGTAGAGTGTAAAACTGCCTCATCAATTCAATAATGCAGCTGCAAATTTCTGTAAATATATGATAACCTCTCTTATTAATATCTCTGCTTATCTTTCCGCCTGCCTCTTGCAGTGCAGCAATAGCAGAACCGGATGTAACACCTGCCGCACCTGCGCCGTTGCTTGCGTCATTTGTACCCGTAGTTTCCTTGATTTCGTTAATAAGCGCATTATACATATTGAGCGCACCTGCCGCAATGTCCTTAGTTTCAAACGGCTTTGTTGCGTTCTCAACACTCTGTGCCTCAATAAAATCCTTGCTCAAATCGTTAAGGTCAGCAATATTAAGTCCTGCATTTGAATTAATAATGCTCCTCGTCTGAGAATTTACCTTTATGTTCTTTAGAATATCCCTTTTAAGCTCGTCAAGATTGCTCTGACAGCTCCTGCAAATGTCAACAAATGAAAATCCCGCCGGAGTATCCCTCAGCTTAAAAAGCGGGTCAAGGAAAAACGGGTAAAGTCCATGGTTATACAAACCGTTCGGATACTTTTCAGGCTCGTTCTCCGTAGCCTCAAGTACCTTTTCCCCGCAAAACTTCACAAAGTGCAGTACGCCGTTTTTCTTGTAGTACCAGTCTATAACCGCTGCTTTACCGTTTTCCTTATTGCTGTTGTCATAAGTTCTGTAATTCTCAAGTCCCATTGTACTTGAGCTTACATCTTCAAGCTGTGGATACATCTCCTTGACTTCCTCAAGGTCATAAAGCCGCACATAAAACACATTTCTGCTGTCCTGTATATCCTCAATAAACGGCTCCCAAAAAAGGCTCAGAATATCCGCCTTGCAAATTTCTACATCGCCAACGCCATTATCTTTTTTCCCGTTCCATACTACCGCATACGCACCTGTACCGCCTACAAGTTTGTCTGTATTCACCTCACTGTAAACTTGTAAAAAGCCGTTGCGCTCAAGTACACACGGCATTACGCTGTTAAGTATCTTAGCTGTTTCCTCGTCATCTCTCGCTCTCGGCAAGAAAACAGGTTCGGGAAAATTGTCCATCAGGTCTGCATGTTTGTTCATAATCACATTAAGCGTCTGACCTCCCATGCGTTTCGGAATCAGTTCATTTCTTATGCTGCCGTCCTCACTTTTGTACTTCTTCGGTTTATCGTTATCTGTGTAAAGCAAATTGTATGTATCAAAATTGTTCTTGTACCGCACATCATAGCTCTTTTTGCTCGCTATGTAGTCATTAAGCACACTTCTCGCCTTTGCAATCTCTTCGCTTCCAATCGCCTTTGTACTGCCCTGAGCCGCTACTTCATCGGTTTCATCGTCTACACTGCCATTTGCCACTGCATTAATGTCCCTACTTTTTACTACCGCATTAAAACTTTTCTTTGGGTGCACACCCTCCGCCTCAGCCGAGTATGTGCGAATCGGCATAATAACGCCGTTCTCATCTCTCTTTACTTCCATTTTCTCCTCCTAAAAAATATTGCTCCTGTCAAGCGGATCAAACGCAGGTACTTGCTCAAGCGCATTCCTGCGTGGATTAATTACATTCATCATCATGGCGTACCTTGCCTCGTCATATTGGTGGTCCTCTCCGTCCGTATCAATATCCTCAACATATTTTTCAGAATACACAAGGTTCGGTATAGTGCGTATAAACTCTCTGCAACTCTTGAATATGTAGTACATAGCCACTCCGTCACTATCAAACGCAAGTCGGTAGTGGAATTGCATAAGTCCTGCTATACGCTCATTGTCCCCACGCTCCCAGTAAACGCCGTATTTAGCCATACTCGCTGCAATGCTTGCACCGCTGCCATTATCCGCAAAAATTGCAGGGTCAGCAACACCCATTATTTTCCTGCCCTTAAGATTTTCGTCATTCTGCTCAATCTCTCTTATCTCCTGCGCCAGTTTGTCAAAATTCTTTTTAAGTCCTGTATTCGGGCTGTTTTTCGCACAGCCGTAGTATTCTCGTATGCGGTAATACCGACCGTCATTGTCCACAGCGTGCCACCCGACCGAAAAGGGTCTTGTATATCCCCAGTCAAAGCTGCGTATAATCTTCCAGCCCCAGGGAATTTTAAAGTCATTAATCACATGAGTAAATCGCCTGTCATTGTAATGCAGCGGATCGTCCGTAAACTCAGTAAATACCTGCCCTTCAAAGCTATCCCAACTTCCGTATAGCAAGGCATTTCTCTCTGCCTCCGGTCTGTCCGCAAGCCTCTTAAGATACATAGGGTCATTTTCAAGCAATTTCTTATTATCAAACACACTTGACGGTACAAACACCTTCGATTGCCAATAGCTTTTCAGCGTACCGTCAGGCTGTTTTACCACTAACTTTTTCCAAATCGTAGTAAACGGCTTTCCGGCAGTAACAAATTCTTTCTTAACCCAACCGTGCCCCACACCTCCGGGGTTGCCTGTTGCCCGTACATACACCCTTGTGCCCGGGCCGCTTGCTCTGTTTCGTGACTTCAAATAGCTGTACTCCTCAAAAGTAAATTGTGTCAGCTCATCAAATCCTATAAAATCATACTGCAAGCCCTGATATTTAAACTTGTCCTGCGTGCGAAAAAGCGACCCGAATTGAACCTTAGCACCACTCGGAAATGTAAATGTGTGCTTCGTATCGTTAAACTTCACATCTTCACAAAGTTTAGTGTAATAATCCCTCGCTCTTTCAATCAACTGCTCAAGTTCGGGTACAGTTTTTCTCAAAATCAAGCCCCTGTAGTTGGGCACTTTCACCTGTCTTACCCCTTCAATCACAAGATAGTCCGATTTTCCACCTCCTGCCGCACCTCCGTAAAAGCCCTCGTCCTCGCCTCTGCTCAGCATAAGCCGCTGCTTAGGCTGCGGCGTCCAAATTTTGTTTTTAATCATTCAAAATATCCTCCTCGGGTGGAGTGAGCAGCTGCATTTCGGGCAGCTCAATAATATTGATTTCCTTGTTGCTCTCCTCTTGCTCCGTACCTGCAAGCACCTGCTTAATGTTAAGCAAACTCTTCGATATTTCCGCTATACTTTTTGTGTCCACAAGCCCCTTGTAGATTTCTATATCCGTTTCCCTTGCGGTTTCCTCAATTTCTTCTGCCTGCCCTTTATCGTTAATGCCCTCTGTCTTTGTCTTTTTCGTTCTCACAGTAACTTTTTCGCACTTGTCAACTTCGTCAATAGCTCTGTTAATCTTTGCAATCAGCTTGCTTGCAGCAGAACATACACGCTCAATGTCGCTTACGGTCTTTCGCACATTCTTGTCATTGAGCTTTTTCGCCACCTTGTCCGCTGCTTTCTTGTGCTGCTTGCGCTTTTCTGCTGCCCATTTTTCTTTTACACTCTTTTTCTGCACAGCAGAGGCACTCACACCGTATTTTTTCGCAATATTTGCAAGACTTATTTCGCCCGTTACATATTCAGCTTTGATTTTTTTCCAATCAATTCTCTTTTGATCACTCATCTGCACCACTTTCTTTTTTGCTTTTTGCTCAAATTTAACTACATCTACTTAAATTTTAAAGCAATCTGCGACCAAATCAACCCCACCGCCCTGCTATCCTCTTATCACACGCAACCATTCAAATCCGTCGCACACATATTTCATAAATTTATCATTCTAATAGCATAGCTATTAATTTTCAACTTAAAACCAACAAAATCAAGCATAATTTTAAACATTAATTTAAGCGTGCGAAATAAATCACACGCTTTTCTCATTCTTTGTATCTTTCTTCATTCATTTTTGCAATGCAGCACCCACGCCAGCATTTGCAGTTGCAGAAATTAACTTCATATTCTTGCCGCTGCTTTTTCGTTTCAAATTCAAGTGTGAGCTTAACAACTTCCTCACAAAACCCCTCACATTTTATTCTCATATCCCCACTTTTGCAAAAAAATGGGCAAATTGCTTTCGTACTCTTGTCCACCATTTCGTTCACCCCCCTGCACCAATAAGCCGTCCGCAGACAGCTTGTTTATGAAATATCAAATTTTTCGTACGCAAGAGGCAAAAAAGCAAAGTACCAGCTTGCACCTGTTATATCGTTGTAATTGTAGTTCTCATCGTCCTTGAGCATAAAACAACCGTCAGGAATTTTTATCATTTCACCACGCTCAAGTTTCTTAATCTCCCTGCGCCCTGCCTCTTTTACAGTAACATCAGGCTTTTTAAGACATCTCGCTGTCCTTATCCTCTTTTCTCCGGCAACATCTTTTGTTATGTACTCTGCAAGTTTTTCATAATATCCGCTCTGATACAGTGCAGTAAAGTTTATTCCGTCATACTCCCAATATTTCTCTACAAACTCAAGAGCCTCACGCTCAACAATAATGTGCATATGCCAGTTCTTTCCCAGCTTTCCACACTCCGTAAACGATATGTACTTAAACTTTTTTCCAATTTTGTGAAAAGCGTCACGCATTTTTCTTTTCCATTTGCTTGCAATCTTTTCGAATTTATCTTCCGTAAGCTCCGCCCTTGGCACGCTCAGCCTTACAAAATAGTCACCGCTTGTAAAATTGCAAAGTATAAGCCTCTGCATATTTTTGATTGCTCGCATTCTGTTAGCTCTTTTTTGCTTTTCGGGTGTAAGACTTTGATTTATTTTTCTGCCCCCGTAATTTTTCCCGATTTTGCGAAAGGATCTGTAATATTCAATTTCAGTGAGCGGACCACTTTTTATAGTTCTTTTGTATGTAAACATTATATTATATATCCTTTCTCAAAGTTCGTCACTTAAATAATTGCTTTAGCAGGAAAGTCAAGCGGCTCAATGGCCGCTTTTTTTCTTTCCGTTACATCTCAATTCTCGCTCTGTTTTATCTCACCATATGCGTCCTTATACGTTTTCAGCTGTCCGCTCAGGTATATGTTCTGTTCAATCGCCTTGCACAAGTTCACTTCATTGCTGCTGTATGTATCATTAAGATTCTTAAGATTTCCATACACAAGGTTCAATTTTTCTCTGTACTTTCTGCAAGCCTTTACAGCTTTTTCTTTTTCATCTGCGAGCTTTTGTGCCTCTTCCGACATTTCATTCATCAACTTGTCCCTGTGAGTAATGCAGCTTTTCAAGTTTTCTATCTCTTCCTTTGTTTCCCTTTTATCAATTCTGTGAATTCCATAAGAGATAAAAGAATAAGCCGCAAATACTGCAATTACAATAACCCCGTACATTCTCTAACCCACCTTTCTATAAACGCACTTAATCGCCTTAATCTGATTATCAGTAAGATTAACAATGTCCTCTCTTGAAACGCCTACAAACATCACCGTTCCCTTGTAAACCTCGCCTGTATCCTTGTTCTCAAGATTGTCCTTGCCGCTGCCCGAATAAATCATCTTAATTCTGCCTTTAAGCAAGTCCTTGTTTTTGAGTTTCTCACTCCTCAAAAAGTTCTCAATCTCAACCCTGTCAATCATCTCAACCATACCTCTAATCTCGTCCTTGTAGCCGAGCGGCTCTGCGTACTTAAAAACCAGTACCTTTTCCTCTGCCATCGTTTTTATTCCGTCCTTTCTTCCTGTATATTTTTCGTAGCAGTTGCACACCACTCCTCTGCTCCTCGCTGAGCAGCGTGTAAAATGCCTGCAATTCTCACAGCTTTTCATCTTCACTGTCCGCCTTTAGCTTTATGTACTTAAGCAGTACAGCCGAGGCCTCCTCCCATCCGTAACACACGAGCGCCAAATTGCCCTGCTCTCTTAGTCTCTTAATCCATTTCCGCTGCTTTTCAGTCGCTTTGTTGTTGCCCACCTTGAGTTCAATGTAAAGTGCGTGATATTTCCCCCTCGATACAGGCAGGCACAAATCAGGCACACCGGCTCTCACACCTTGCCTTTTAAGGTTAAACGCCTCTTTCTGATTTCTCTTGCCACCATTTGGTACATGATACAGCAAGTCAAGCTGCGGATAAGTATTTCTCGCATACGCAACCCAGTTGAATAGCTTAATCTGCTCATACGCCTCATTTGTCATTCAAGCACCTCCAAATCACCAAGATAATCATAAGTTCGTTTACCTCTGAATAATATTTCTCTCATTTACTTTCACTCTCCTCAATAGGCTGATTCCAACATTCTACGCAGCCGCCTACTCTACAAGTCTTTATATCTGTCAAGCCTAACTTCCGAAGGCATATTTCAGGTGTTCCATCGTGAACAAGATGAGCATTCGGATAGTTTTTTAAAAACTCACTCAAATAAGTCTTCTGCGGGTGCTCATCCGACCATTTCTGGACAATTGCAATTACCTTTTCGGGATAGAGCGTTTCAAGACCAAAACACGGTTCACCTATGCCATTATTTGAATGGCTCAAAGGGCAATCTAAACAATCAAGTTCACATATATATGCACCAGCATTTGGTTTATGTTTTTTCGTCATCCTTTGCTTTTCCGCAAGGTAATTTTCAGTTTTCGTACAATCAATCATTTTCTTTATCCTCCATTCTCTTTTCACTCACAACATCTGATATAATCTTTCCTTCACGCACTAAAGCTGTGTATTCGCCGTAGCTGTAATATGTGTTATGTATTTTGTTATACTTAGCAATCTCAAGACATACCAAATCAAGATGATCAAGTTTTTTCTGTTTCATATCATTTCTCCTTAAAAAAGAGCAGCCGCACCTGCTCTGCAGTAACATTATGCAAGTCAGTATTATATTTTAGGAAGAATAATCAACGAAAGTTGTACTTTCTGATATATAGTAAAGCCGTGCGGAGCTTACTAACTTAATTAAAAGCCTTCATTCATCAAAAGCTTTTCTACGCACAACGATAAGAATTTGCTTACCGTTATGCCGTCTTGTAGCTTACAATTAAGCACTTTTTCCCAGTGTTCAAGATTTTGAGAAGATGTATAGTTGATTGCATGTCTTATTGATCTCTCAACTCGTGTACCCGTCGAAGCAACTTCATTTGCAACATCTTCATACAATTTGCAAAAACTTATATCTTCGCAAGCATTTGTAAGTTCATACAACTTACAAATAGCTATGGTCGAATAGTTGTATCCGTTCAAATTTGGAGTAATTCCGAGTGTAAGCAACAATTTCTTTGCTCTCTTAATAGTTTTTTCCATTTTGATTTCACCTCTTGATTTTTATAAAACTTATTGCTATAATAAATATGTAGATTTGGCAATAAGCCTTACTTGAGCGTTGATCACTGCCCTGTGTCAACGCTCTTTTTTTATGTTTCCGCCTCTTGCAACAATCAAATGCTGCCTTTTGCCCATATTTGTATCAACTGTTTCAACAAGTTCTACAGATACCATTAGTTTTCCTTTCTGACTTCTGCGGTATATAACTGCATTAATCTTATCAAAACGCTTTTCAAGCACATTTGGCAATTTTAAAATAACCGGCTCTTCTTTTATAAAAGCCTCTTTAATCTCCGCTGCTGTCATTGCTTTCCTCCACAGGCTCAAATACATCCGCCGTTACATACCTGTAACATCCGTCAAAAATCAGAAACTTTATGTCATATCCTTGTTTGTTTTGAGCTCTAAAGCGACATACATCATATACTTCAAAGACTTCTGATATATCTTCTTTACATCTGACTTTAAACATATGTACTCCTGTTAAGTTCTTATTGCGTACTTACAGCACTTAATAAACTTCTTGCAGTTCTTAACAACACGCTTAAATCCGACTGCCTTGTTGCAAAGTTTGTGATTATCCATGCTCTCTTTAGTTTCAGCAACATAGTTTAGTATGTCTTCGAGCCTTTCGGCTGTCACTGTATCAAGTCCCTGCAATGTCATTACCTCGCCGTCCTTGATATTAATAAGTATATTTTCCATTACTCAACCACCATCCCGCAAAGTTCCATTAGATCTACGCTTACCTCAAACTCAACAAATTCTTTATCGACCTTCACCGATAACCTACAGCACATCTCGTCCTCATAGTCAGGGTAACATCTCCTGTACAGTGTAGCCGTTATAAACTCATCATCGTTCTTGTATCTAAGCACTGCTTTGTCATTACGCAATTCAAACTTGCAGTCCTCTGCACTCTTTGCCATAGCAAAGTAATCCTCATTGTCTTTTTCGTATTCACTGCCGGCATAGGTCTTTACAAGTTTAAACATCATTTCTTTTGTTATAATTTCTACTCTCATAATAATCTCCTTAATGCTAAATTTCTTATATTTCTGCCAACTTTTTTAAAAGCTGCGTAGTTTGCAAAACATCAACACCGTCTGCGTACGCTTTAAGTCGCTTACAACAAATCTCTAAAGAGTAGTAAACTCTTTTAATGCTCTGACGACCTCAGGAAGAACTTCCATTTCTTCCTTTGTAGGTCGTTTTTCATTTGCCGCTCTTGTGGCGGCAGAAGAAACAGCACACAGCTCCCTCGGTTGTCTTGCAGTACTTTGTTGCGTTCTGCAAGGTGCAAATGCAGTCGTAAGTTTCTAACATAATCAAGCTCCTTTTATGTAACTAATTAATTCGTCCTTGCAAAACCGCCATTCGCCCATAATCTTATGTGCCGGCAGTTCTCCGCTTTTGCATTTGCGGCTCACGCTGTCAACTGTAAAGCCTAATATTCTTGCCGCTAACGGCACATCAAGTACAACAGGCACCTCATCCCAGTTGTAGGTTAATTTCGGTGTAGCTTTTTTCCTCGGCATTTTTCTCACCCTTTCTTTTGTGTGGTATGGGGTTATACGGTTTTCTGCTGTTCGGCAATCTGCTTGCCTTCTGCCAGCCTTACTTGTGTATATCCGGCTTTTTTTATTTCTTCTTTTAATTTTACCGAATTGATATTAGCCACCTCCTTATTCTATTTTCTTGCCTCCCCTCTTTTTATGTGCTACCATATAATCGAAAGGAGGTGTTATTTATGAAAACATATAAGTTTGACAAAGCAACTCAGATTATCTTCAGATATATTTATGAAAATCCAAAAACAGATGTAATCCATCTTGAATGTTTGACTGAAGATACATTTAAAAATAGGAATGTCCACGACGAACAAAAGATGTTTAACGACTATGCTCACAGTTGTGCTGATTACCTTTTGGAATGCGGTTTAATCTATACAATTAAAGAGCAGTCGCATACATTCTATTCTGTTTCGGCAAAAGGAATGGCATATTTGAAGTATAAAAAAAGTAATTTAATTGAAAAATATTTTCCTTTTGCCGTTTCTCTTATATCAGTAACTCTTTCTGTTGTTGCTTTCATAATTTCCTTAATTTAATTTTTCTTATCCTCCTGATTGCTGTCGGGGGATTTTTCTTTGAATTAAGCTCCCATTGAAAACATACTTCCCTGTTTCCCGTTTGCCTCTCAAATTCCGAGATTACCGTTTTCATCAGCTTTTCAAAATAAATAGCGTCAGCTCCACGAGGAATATTTGAAATGCATATTCTTAAATTGTCTTTATCCACAAGCATAATGTCGCCTGCACTGATTTTTCTTCCTTTTGCCTCATTCATACGAAGTGCGTCATAAACAGCATTTCGTATCATGTGGTAAATCTTCTCCCTGCATTTTTTAAATATCATCTAAACACCTCCTTATGCCGTTTCAGAGTTTTATTCCGAAATTTTCAACGGTATTGCTGAAACACTCGGTAACTCAAATTTGGATACAACAAATCTCTAAAGAGTAGTAAACTCTTTTAATGCTCTGACGACCTCGGGAAGAACTTCCACTTCTTCCTTTGTAGGTCGTTTTTTATTTGCCACTCTTTCAATAAAATTTACAAGTGAATCAATCACTTTTGCAGCCTGCTCACCTTTCATTATTCCACCTCCTTATGCCGGCTGTTCTTGGGTTAAGAATAAATCATATGTCACATTAAGTGCATCACAGATTTTGGCATACTCCTCAATGTCGATCTTTCTTTTACCGTTAAGAATAGTATTAAGTGTGACAGGCGACATATTAATTTTTGTAGCAAGGTAATTCTGCTTAATACCATTATCTTCAAGATATTTCGCTATTGCTTCTCTTACCATTTTCTCACCGCCTCTTACTAAAATTAAGAATTTCTTAACTTTAGTTTTATTATAATTTAGTATTTCTTAATTGTCAATAGGTTTTTAAAAAAAATATTTAGAAATTCTTAATTTTTCTATTTACAATCTTAATTTATTGTGTTACTATTAGGATAAGGAGGTAGAGAAATGTCTAATTTGCGTGGAATTTTACAAAAAAATTTAGCTGATATAATTAATAACAGTAAAATGTCAAAAAAAGAAATAGCAGAAAGACTTGGTGTGTCAGCTGCGTCTGTAACAAAATGGGTTAAAGGTGACAATTCTCCTGATATTGAACTAATTGCAAAAATCTGTAATTTATTTGATACCAATATTAATACTCTCCTTCAATTACCCAAAACGCAGACATTTACATTAACAGAACACGAAAAAGAAGTGATAACCGCATACAGGTCAAAGCCCGAAATGCAGCAGGCAGTTGACCGACTTCTCGGAGTAGAAGAAAATAAAGTTGTAGGGCAAGTTTTTCGTGCTGCTTGTAACGGCAAAAATCCGGAGTACATTACACTTACGGATGAACAGCGTAAAAAACTTGAAGAGGCACCGTCAACTGATGAATTGTAGGAGGTGAACGGATTGTTTTACGGAGCATATAAAAATGTCAGAAATTCCGCATGGCAATGTTTAATAGATTTTAAAATTAACTCTTTGCCTGTTGATGTTTTACAAATTGCAAAAACGGCAGATATTAAAGTTATTAAAAACAGTCTGATAAATGAATTAAAAGAATCTGAACTCGGTGCAGCTCTTTGTGACGGAGATAAATGGTACATAATATATGACGACACATTATCCTCATCACAAAAAAGATTTGTCGTGGCACACGAACTCGGTCATATTTTCTTGGGACACAGGCTCAAAAACGGTCACTTTGTTCACGATAACTATAAGCTTGAAAAAGAAGCTAATTCTTTCGCATCAAAACTTCTCTCACCGGCATGTGTATTGTGGGGATTAGATTTACATTCAACAAATGAAATTTCAAAACAGTGTAACCTTACATCTCAACAAGCCGCTGCAAGAGCAAGACGAATGTCTGTTTTATATAAAAGGCAAATGTTCCTTAAAAGTGACATTGAAAAGAAAGTATATAAACTGTTTGAAGATTATATACAAAAAGAAATACACGCCTGTTAAACAAGCGTGCATAACGTAACCGCTAACGAGCGGTATATTTTTTAAATTTTGATGTGCAAATAATTAACAATTTTATTTATGGAGATATATAATGGAGTTGTCAACAGTTTTTGGTTTTTTTATAGGTCTTTTTATATTAATTCTCATAATTCGATTAGTAATCTATATTCAAGATAAATGGAACAAGCCAAAAATAGAAATAAAAAATTTAAAATCACAAATCAATGAGTTAGAAACACAAATCAATGAGTTAGAAAAAGAAATTGATACTTTAGTTGATCTATCCTCTCTTTTTGATAATAGTCTTAACAAAAGAGCCGCACTTACGGAAATATTAAATAGCCTTTCCAAAAGTGATAATATAAATACTGCAAAAGAAATAATATTGTTAAAAAATAGAATAGAATTTTTAGAATCAACTCATTCCAATCTGACTGCAATTCCGTATATGTCACAAATTATGGCTGATTACGAAACATATGGAATAGAAAAATTAGCTAAGGAATTAGACTGGGGTCAAAATGTACAGCGTTTAAGCAAAGTAAAATCAATTAGAGAAATACGAAAAGACGCTCAAAATATTGTAGAAAAAAATAAAGATGCACAGTATCAACTTGCATACTTATTCACTCTTTATCCTGCACTTAAAGATGTAATTGAATGTGATTTCAACCAACTTCCACTAATTAAAGTTGATGAATTAAAAGAATATGATACAACAAAAGATTATTTAACAGAAGATGAATATAATAATCTAAGCACAACTGAAAGAAATCAGCTTGCATTAGACAGATACAAAAACTCACACAATAAAAGCAAATGGCAAATAGGGCGAGATTACGAACTTTACATTGGTTACCGCTATTATATAAAAGGTTACAGTATTGATTATTTTGGCTCTTATATGGGATTGGAAGATTTAGGCAGAGATATTATAGCCACTAAAGATAATGTAACACTTATTATCCAATGCAAATATTGGAGTTCCAAAAAGCTGATTCATGAAAAGCATATTACTCAGCTTTACGGAACAGTAGCAAGCTATTGTATCGAAAACAACCTTAAGCAAAAAGATGTTAAAGGACTTTTTATAACCAACATAGAGCTATCAGATACTGCTAAAAAAATGGCTAAGTTTTTAAAAATTGATTATAAAGAAAATGTCCCTAAAGGTGACTATCCTTGTATAAAATGTAATATTGGTCACAATGAATTTGGAATAACTAAAATATATCATTTGCCATTTGATCAAAAGTATGATGTAACACAAATAAAAAATGAAGGTGAATTTTTCGCAATGACAGTAGCCGAAGCAGAGCAGGCAGGCTTTAGAAGAGCTTTTAATTGGTTTGGCAACAATTAATACACGGAGGTATTAAAAATGTTTTTGAGTGTCATAAGTGAGTTATATTTTTATGGTTCTTTGTTATCTCCTTGTTTTCTTATAGGTTCATACTTTGATATAAAAAATTTGTGGTTAATTA